>QWCE01000068.1_pt1 | contig 271347 bp, 246 predicted proteins | sample 1972531 | NCBI WGS metagenome assembly QWCE01 (sample SAMN09866716, study PRJNA288562) | Human gut metagenome isolate term4_stool, whole genome shotgun sequencing... | reverse complement strand
TGAAGATTCAGTTCCATCGAATCGACACAAATGTGGTCGTAGGACTGCTTGTTCGCGAGTTTTGTTGCTCCGGAACAGATGTGTCTGCCAAAGTCCTTGTGATGTACGCAGGCACTAGAACTCCGTCAATGGAACCCCAGTGGCTTGCCGCTGGGTTAAGTCAGGCAGGTCATAAATTCCCTAATGATGCTTGCAAATGTGTTTCTTTTATTGACACGTTCTCTTGCGAGTGCTCATCGTATTGCAGAGATTCTTGACGAGAATATTGTTCTGACCTCACCAGAAAATGGAGTGAAAAAAGTCAAGGATGGAAGCATTGATTTTGAAAATGTGTCATTCAAATATCGTGAGGATGCTAGCGAGTATGCATTAGAGAATGTGAATCTTCATATTCAGGCAGGTCAGACGATTGGTGTTATTGGAACGACAGGATCGGCAAAGACGACACTTGTTCAGCTAATTCCGCGTCTGTATGATGCGACAACGGGCGTTGTTCGTGTTGGCGGCGTCAACGTGCGCGATTATGATTTGAGTGTACTTCGTGACAGTGTAAATATTACTCTACAGAAAAACGTACTATTTCAGGAACTGTGCGTGAAAATTTGAAGTGGGGAAATTCTTTATCAACTATGCGATTGTCGCTGTGCTTGGTGGCCTGTTAGCCTTAAATGGTCATACTGATTTAGGAAGTCTGGCAAGTTATCTTGTATTTGTGCGTCAGGCAGCGCTTCCAATCAACCAGTTTACGCAGCAGAGTAATTTCTTACTTGCTGCACTCGCCGGAGCAGAGCGAGTATTTAAAGTAATGGATATGGAGCCAGAGATTGACGAAGGAAAGACAGATCTTATTCGCGTGAAAAAGGAAAATGGAGTGCTGGTTCCATGCAAGGAAAAAACAGGTCTTTGGGCATGGCAAAAGAACGATGGCACTCTTGTTGAGTTAAAGGGTGATGTGCGTTTTGATCATGTAGATTTTGGATATGATGATGATCGCATGATATTAAAGCAGATCAGTCTGTATGCAAAGCCAGGGCAGAAGATTGCGTTTGTGGGTTCTACAGGAGCCGGAAAAACTACAATCACGAACTTGATCAATCGTTTCTATGATGTGCAGGGTGGCTCTGTCATTTATGATGGAATCGACGTGCGCGACATCAAAAAAGATGCGCTTCGCCGTTCCCTTGGCATAGTTCTTCAGGATACACACTTATTTACTGGGACTGTTGCCGAAAACATTCGCTTTGGAAAGCTTGATGCGACGCAGGAGGAAATTGAAAAGGCTGCAAAGATCGCAAATGCCGATTCCTTTATCCGTCGTCTTCCACATGGCTATGATACACTTGTTACGGCGGATGGTGCCAATCTGTCACAAGGTCAGCGTCAGCTTCTTGCCATTGCGCGTGCAGCCGTAGCTGATCCGCCGGTGCTCATTCTTGATGAGGCAACCTCATCAGTCGATACACGTACAGAGGCATTGATTGAGCGCGGAATGGATCAGCTGATGGAGGGACGAACTGTATTTGTCATTGCCCATCGTCTTAGTACTGTACGCAATTCTAATGCAATTATGGTCCTTGAACAAGGAAAGATCGTCGAGAGAGGTGATCACGACGATCTTTTAGAGCAGAAGGGAAAATATTATCAGCTGTATCACGGTATGTTTGAGTTAAGCTAAGATTTTTCTTTATTTTGCACCTTCTGTTGCGAAATATTCCTTTGTCAGACGGACAACCGTTCCAGATAGTAAAAACAGTGCGATCAAGTTAGGGATTGCCATTAAACCATTGAAGGTTTCTGCGATACTCCACATCAGTCCAAGATTTGCTGTTGCACCAAGGATTGCAACGAGAGAATACGCTACCATGAAAGGTTTAATGACTTTCTCTGAGAATAAAAATTCAATGCAGCGAGCACCATAGAGTCCCCATCCAAGAATAGTAGAAAAGGCGAAGCAGCACATTGCAATTGCGGTAAAGATGGAAACCCAGCTTCCGTAAACAGATGTGAATCCAGAAATTGTAAGCTCAGCACCAGCTGCAGCTCCATATTCAATCGTGGTGCCGCTGCAAAGAATAACAAGAGCAGTCAAAGTACAGATAACAATTGTGTCAGTAAATACTTCAAATATACCAAACATTCCCTGCTTTACAGGTTTTTTTGTGTCTGCACATGCGTGGGCGATGGAACCAGTACCAAGTCCAGCCTCATTAGAGAAGATACCGCGGGAAACTCCTTTTTTCATACTGGTAAACATGCTTCCGACAATGCCGCCGGTTACGGCAGATGGTTTAAATGCACCTTCAAAAATAGAAGCAAATACTGTAGGAATTGTGCTGATATTGATTACGATAACACCGAGAGCAAGAACTATATATAATAATGCCATAAAAGGAACAAGCTTTTCTGTTACTTGTCCGATACGTTTTACACCGCCCAACAAAATTAGTGCAACAAGTACAGCCATTAAAATACCAATGATTAAATTAGAAGTTGACACAGCATCATTAGAGATTACGTGAAAATCAATAAGAGCTGAATTAATAGCAGTGGTGATTGTGTTAACCTGTGTTGCGTTTCCAGTTCCGAATACAGTCAGTACACCAAAGGCGGCAAAAAGATAAGCAAGCCACATCCAACGTTTTCCAAGACCATTTTTTATGTAATACATTGGACCGCCGACCAGATCACCCTCAGCATTTTTCTCACGGAAATGAACAGCAAGTGTTACCTCAGCAAATTTAGTGCACATGCCAAGAATAGCAGAGATCCACATCCAAAAGATAGCTCCAGACCCACCGATTGCAATTGCACCGGCAACACCTGCGATATTTCCAGTACCAACAGTTGCAGCAAGTGCAGTACATACAGCTTGAAATGGTGTCAAAGCACCATCAGATGCGTTCTTTTTGCGAAACATGCGTCCGATTGTTGTTTTAATTGCATAAGGAAATTTGCGTATCTGGAGAAAACGTGTGCGAAGACTCAAATAAAGGCCAACGCCGAAAATGCATACCATAGCCGGAACACCCCAGATGAAATTGTTCACGGCCGAATTGACGGTTTCAATAAATTGAAGCATAAAAAATCCTCTTTCTTGTTAGTTCAAAATTTTACAAAGGACACTATAACACGATATAATTTATGGTTCAAGCGTTATTTTAAAAGTTCAACATATTGAACTTAGGGGCGAAACCCGAAAGTCTTACGAAAGGCGGATTCGACGAGGTCTTTGTCGGCGTCTCTTTTCCGCGGGTACCTGTTACACTATCTATTATCATATATTGTTTTGAAAGTCCCGCTACAACGTTCCGCCTCGTAAAGAACCATCGTCTCACCGCCAGCTAGGTAACGATGATGAGTCCCAAAGTAGAACTGTATAATCAAAATAATAAGTATTTTTTCCTAAATATTTATTGAAATATTAGAATTGACGCATTATACTACTAAACAACATTAAAATAAAGGAGAGACATATAAGGAGAAAGAACCTATGATACTATGGATCATCGCGGCAATCTGCGCCTTTTTTATAAAGGGATTGTGTGGATTTGCAAACACGCTTGTTTTTACAAGTATTTTAAGTTTTGGAGTAAATAATGCGTCGATTTCTCCGGTAGAATTATTGCTAGGTTACCCGGGAAATCTGCTTTTGGCATGGAAAGAACGAAAAAAAATCAATTGGAAGATCTGCGGATCACTATCTGCACTTGTCATGCTTGGCAGCATACCGGGTGCCTTCTTTTTGAAAAATGCAGATACGACAGTAATTAAAATGATTTTCGGTATTGTAATTATTTTAATCGGAGCAGAAATGCTTCTTCGTGAATTTCATCCACGTCCGATGAAACAATCGAATGGTTTTACCATTTTAATTGGTGTATTGTCAGGAATTCTCTGTGGCCTTTACGGAGTAGGAGCGTTACTTGGAGCATACCTTAGCCGTGTCACAGATGACAGCCATGCTTTTAAGGGCAATATCAGTGTTGTCTTTTTTATAGAGAATACCTTTCGAATTATTTTGTATAGCTGTTGGGGTATTATTAAGCTTGATACTGCAAAGCAAGTAGTAATATTATTGCCGTTTATGTTAGGCGGTCTTGGCCTTGGAATTTTTGCAGGAACACATATTCCAGAGCGCACCGTCAAGAGAATAGTTATTGTTTTGCTGATGATTTCTGGCGCCGCGCTGATTTGGCAGAGTATATAAGATTTTTAGTTACAGTTCATGGATAAGCCAATATTGCGGAAAAGCCCGAAGGTGAATGGCTTTCGTAGCATGAACTGTAACGATTTTTATAGAATACTAGAAATGAATGCTTTACATTACTTAGGAAAATTGGTATCCTTAATAATACACGCAAAAAATATTTTGAAGAAAGGGAAGAAAAAGATACTATGGTAGAATTATTAAAATTTGAAGACTTTGATCAGATGTATTCAATAATGGAACAAAGTTTTCCATATGATGAATATAGAGGATATGAGGGCCAGAAACAATTATTTGAGAATCCAGAATATAAGGTGTTTATACATAGAAATGAAGAAACAAAAGAAATAGATGGATTTTTATCTGCCTGGGAGTTTGATGATATCTTATTCTTTGAGCATTTTGCAGTAAGCAGCAAAGTACGAAATGGTGGTATCGGAGGACGCATGTTAAGAGAGGTCCTTACTCAGGTAAATAAACTGACATGTCTTGAAGTTGAGCTGCCAGAAGGAGAACTTGAAAAAAGGCGTATTAGCTTTTATGAAAGAAATGGATTTTTCTATAATCCATATCCATATACTCAGCCATCAATTGCTACAGGAAGAAAACCGATTCCACTTCGTATTATGACCTACCAGAGAACAGTTACTGAAGCTGAATACCAGAAAATAAAAAATCTGCTGTACCGACGTGTATATCATGTATCGGAGCAGCAGATGAAATAAATAATATTAGAAGACATCCAAATCTTTTCCGTTTACGGTATAACCTTCATACCCAGCGGTCTTAATCTCATCCAGGATTGCCTCATCGCGCCGTGCCATTTCAGCGGCTAGGTTGATATGGTTGTCCTGAATGTTCATATGATAAATTCGGTGGTATGTAACAAGAAGCTTAGGCTGAGCCTTTTTTGCCACCCAAGCCAGATCGGTACTAAGCGTATGCACTTCTCTGTGATATTTCTGCCACTTTGGTTCGCGTGCAGAGATACCAGCTGAATATTCTACTTCATGCAGTAAAATGTCGCATCCAGAAGCTTTTTGGGCTACGAGTTCAAGAGGAGCCGTATCGCCGCTGATTACAATTGTGCGATCTGCCGTCACGAATTTATAGCCATAGCAGGTTAGTGTGCCGTGGCTGACAGGAAATGCCTCCACGCTTACATATTCATCCTGGTAGATAATGCCAGGATTTTCTTCATTTTCAATTTCGGTCACATCCACCTTATAACCATTTTCATTTGCTTTTTCAAATCCATGAATGCGAAAATCAATATCTGTGGAATATGCTTCTAAAATATGGTCAGTCATATGACGCAGTCCCTTTGGACCAAAAACCTTAAGTGGTGTATTGCGTTCAAGCACCCATGGAGTAAAAATAAGATCTGAATATCCGGCAGTGTGATCAGTGTGCAGATGGGTACAAAATGCAGTGCATAAAAGATCAGGGCGAAGTGCATCAATCCCGTTAAAATAAGCCTTGGAAGCCTGACGGACAACGCCCGGTCCAAAATCAACCAGATACGCACGATTCCCAACAACAACCGCGGAAGACGGACCGCATGCATTTGGGCATGCATTAGGCGTTCCAGTTCCAAGAAGAACAAGTTTTGTTTCCATATATATAAAGAACTCCTTTCTTTTTTCATGGAGTTTATTATAATGGAGTTATAGAAAAAAGACAAGAAAGGAACCAAACGAAATTTATGAATAAAATTAATTACCAAAAGCGTCTGGAAGAGACGATAGATAAAGAAACAAAGGCCGGGCATGTTCCGACACTTTTTTTGCACAGCTGTTGTGCACCGTGCAGCAGCTACGTGTTAGAGTATCTGTCCAATTACTTTAAGATTACTGTATTTTATTATAATCCGAATATTACAGAGGAGACAGAGTACAAAAAACGTGTCGCAGAACAGGCACGTCTGATTTCGGAACTTGATACAGTTTATCCGATTCAGCTTGTGGAAGGAACATATGACCCACAGCGCTTTTATGAGATCACGAAAGGAATGGAGCAGATGGACGAGGGCGGTGAGCGCTGCTTTGCCTGTTATAGGCTGCGTTTAGAGGAAGCCGCAAAGTTAGCAGCAGATGGTGGGTTTGACTATGTTACAACGACACTTTCCATAAGTCCAATGAAAAACGCTGAGAAATTAAATGAGATAGGGGCGGAAGTGGGAGAAAAATATGGCATCCCCTGGTTGTTTTCAGATTTTAAGAAAAAGAATGGCTATAAGCGTTCTGTAGAGCTGTCAAAGGAGCATGATTTGTACCGCCAGAGCTATTGTGGCTGCGGCTACTCAAAGGCTCAGGCAAAAAGAGAGGGACGGATCTGATGGAACAGCAAAAAACAAAAGAGAGTAAGAAACGCTATTTTGCCTATGATCTTATGCGTGCGGCTGCCATGCTTCTGATTGTATTTTATCATATGAACTGCGAGTGGAGTGCGCGCCTTATGGAAAGCCCGCTTGTCGTTACAAAGATTGGCAATCAAGGGTATCTTGGCTGGCAGGGAGTATCGTTATTTATTCTTGTATCAGGTGCTGCACAGTGCATTTCCTACGAGCGCTGCAGTGACTTAAAAACTTACTATAAAAAGCGCTGGTGGAGCATTTTTCCATCATTTTATCTGGCATACTTTGTCTGCTACTTGATGGGTGGCTTTGGCGGCGGAGTTAAACTTTTTGATTTATCATTTTTATGGACTATTACCGGACTTGATGGCTATGCATCATTGTTTGGTATTCAAAGCCACTACCTTGTCGGAGAATGGTTTATCGGAATGATTCTTGTCCTTTACATCGTCTTTCCGGTATTGTATGCACTGGTTAAGCGCTATCCAAAGCCAACACTAATCGCAGCGCTTCTTTATTATCTAGTGATGGTACAGCTTCTTGGAAATACGGGAAGAGTGGACAAGGATATCTTATTAAATGTGGTTGTTTTTCTGGCGGGTATTTATCTGTACCGCTATGTGAAAAACGTGTCACTTCGCATAGGTGTGGCAGCAGCTGTATTGCTGTGCCTGGTTGTGTTTGTCCCGCTTCCAGAGCGTGTAACATGGTATTTATTTGCAGTCGAAGGCATTTTGTGGTATCTGATTTTTATGGCAGCAGGAAATGCGTTGGATCGGGTAAAAAATTTGCCGTGCGTGATTCTGAAAAAACTTGTCGGTGTGCTTTCAAAGTATTCATATGAGATATTTTTACTGCATCATGTACTTATAAGTGTATCGTTATCACAATACGAGCAAAATACATATTATTCGGTGGGACAGTATCTGCTTTGGGCGCTGCGTGCGCTTGCTGTAATAGGAATTGCATCATGGATGATTTATCCTAGATGGAAGCCAAAGACAACGAAAGCGCAGGCAACAAAAACACAGTAAACTAAATGGCATGGTTAATGTGATGTAAGATGCAGACTGCGCTCATAGGCTTCTCGGCTTAGGCTGCATACCTGACTGCGAAGTGTTTCCCAGTAGCCAGAAGAAATCGGATGATTACAAGCGGCAGAAAATGCCTGATTGCCAAGCTCACTTTCGATAACTTCATAAAAGTATTCAACTCCTCGTTCGAGTATGCCGCCTTTTGTGGCGGCATTTTTTGTATCTTGTTCCAACTCCTCTTTTGTTTTTACTGCGATGGCAATCGTGTTTAGTGCGTAGGAGTAGACATCAAGAGACAGTGCTTCCTCATCAGATACACAGACCGGCATGGAGGTTGTGAAATCGTGAAGACCACCAAACCAGGAATCAGAAAAATGATGCATGAATTCCTGCATGGTAGGCGGTAAAGCATCGTTACGACGAAGAGAAGGGATTGGATCATCGAAAAATTTCGTAAATGATCTCTGGGCATACTGAAATGCTTTTCCAATATCATTTAGCGTAACTGAAAGACCAGCCTTTTGTGCGGCTTCGTGAATGCAAAAGCAGGCTTCACAGCAGACATGGCTTGTGATTTTTCCAGCAAGAAAGATCAGTGCCTGAGATGCAGATAAAGAAACTGTTTTTCCATAAGGGGTAAGCAGAATGTCAAGCAGTACACGGCGGTTAGAGTGCTTAAAAGCAGGTGTTGGGGATATGGTATTGATGCCGACACTTGTGATATCAATTCCATGAACGTCAGTAAAAATATTTGGAAGAATTTTAACGATAGAAACGTCGTTTCCGAGAAGATTCGCATACCAGTTTTCATCTGGTGTTGGAGTAAAGGAATACAAATCTGGCAGTGGCTGTGAGGCGGCACGAAGCGTATTATAATAGGGAAGAAGTATGGTTTTTGCGATATCGACAGCGACAGTCGGCGGCACCGCGACTATGAGAATTGTAGGATGGAACTTGAATAATACAGAGTCAATTGGATCTGTACAAAGCACACAGTCCTTTAATATATTAGTACGCGAAGCCAATTTTTCTGGATGTTTTCCGATGGCACACACATTTCCTAACATTGGTTGTCTTAATTCTGAAAAAAGATAATGAAGTCCCCTGTTTAAATAGCCTGCTATAAAACCAGTTCCAAGTATGACAATGTTTTCCTGCATTGAAAAAACCTCCTGCTAATATCATGTTTGCTATCGCCTTCTTATGCTGCAGTGTAACACAAAACTAAGAGGACGTAAAGAAAAAAGAAAAATAAATGCAATTCGATATAAGAACATCCTATAGCAAAATATAGGAAAAATCCTTTTCTGATTTTGTTGACAGAAAAAAATAACATGGTATGATAGAACTCAAGCAGTTAAGCTGTTATGAGGGTTTGCAAGTATCCGCATCTAGCATGATGCGTGAACTGTAACTGCAAAATAAAGTTTCCCTGTTGATGGGCGAGAAAAAAGTCTGTTTCGGGGAATGGAAGGGCATGGTACGATTATGAGAAAACATCACATTCTTACAGCAGTAGCGGCGGTAGCCGTTTTCAGTCTTGGAGCTAGTACATTGGCTTTAGCAGGCGAGGAGTCAACATCTGGTGGAACTTTCACTTATGCCAGATCTGATTCTACGACCTCTTTCGATCTTCATCAGGAAATTACAGAAAATAATGCCTTTGCAATTGATAAGGTGTTTGAGTCACTTGTGACTTTTGATAACGATGGAAATATTATTGACTGGCTGGCAGAAGATCATAAGATCAGTGATGATGGTCTTGTATATACCTTTACGCTTCGTGATGGTTTAAAGTTTAGCGATGGCACAGATGTGACAGCAGAGGATGTCAAGTTTTCCATTGAGCGCCATCTTGAAGTCGGAGGATCCCTTCCAATTGAGGCAGATGTAAAATCTGTTGAGGCAGTGGATGAAAAGACAGTAGAAATTACACTGGGAACAGCTTACACACCATTTCTTTCAGAGCTTGCCAATTTCTCAAATGGAATTATTCCAAAGGATTTTGGTGGAAAGACTGAGGAGGAGTTTTTCAAGAATCCAGTTGGTACAGGTCCATTTGCCGTATCCGAGTGGGATCCATCTGGAGATTTGACTTTTGTAAAGAATGAATATTACTGGCAGGAAGGAAAGCCATATATTGATGAGCTGGTATATAAAGTAGTAGATGATGACAATCAGGCACTTAATCAACTGCTTGCAGGTGAGATTGACGGAATTGAGGATTTGTCACTTAGCAATGCATCAAATGTAGATGGAAATGCTGATACGAAGACAGCAACCAGCTTTAGCTACAATGTAGAAGAACTGTTCTTTAATACGCTTGATGAGCACTTCAGTGATGAGCATGTACGTCGTGCACTTGCAATGGCAATTGACAGAGAGTCACTGACAAAGGCATTAACCTTTGGCTATGCAGAGATAGCAAACACTGTTCTTCCGCGTGCGCTTTTGTATCAGACAAATGATACGGTAAATGCGCTTTCGTATGATATTGACGCTGCAAAAGAAGAATTGGCACAGTCTGCATATCCTGATGGCTTTGACACTACGATCAGCATCGCATCTGGAAATAATACACGTCTTCAGGAGGCACAGATCATTCAGGCAGCAGGTGCACAGATTGGAATCAATATTGAAATTAATGCACAGGAAATTTCTACATTCCGTTCAGATTTCCGCGATTTAAATTTCTCTATGATGATCAACAGTGCAACAGCTGATTATCCGGATGCAAACTCTATTTTTGCATTTCAGGTCGATCCAGATGGATGGAGCAAGTGCTACTGGACTTCTTATAACAATGAGACAGCAGCAGATTTGATGAGAAAAGGACAAGTGACACCAGACGGAGATGAGCGTGCCGCAGTTTACGAAGAGCTGCAGCAGATTTTAGCAGATGAAGTTCCATATATTCCACTGTATAATTCAGAGAACGTAGTTGGACTGAGAGATAATGTAGAGGGCTTTACTGTATTGCCGAATGGAAGTGTCCACTTTGAGGATGTTTATTTTGAAGAATAATAGTTATAAAACGATGACAAGAGCGCTTATTAGGGCAGCTCTTGTCATTGCGCTTGTTACAGCAGCAGTTTTTTTACTGATTCGTCTCGTGCCAGGAGATCCAGTTGTTATGGTTCTTGGAGAACATGCGACAGATGAGGCAGTAAATCAATTAAGAGAGCAGCTGCATTTAAATGATTCACTTGGGCAGCAGTTTCTCATTTTTCTGCAAAACGTATTTTTACATGCAGATACGGGCAATTCAATTAAATATGGCGTATCGTGCCGCAGTCTGATTTTACAGTATGCACCAGTGACACTTTTGCTTGTTGTCATGTCAATGACTATTTCAATTGTTATATCACTGCTTCTTTCATTTACGGCAGCCACACATAAAGATGGCATTGCAGACCATTTAATTAGGATTATTCCTATTATTGCGCATGGTATGCCTGTTTTTTGGATCGGACTAATTTTGATTCTTATTTTTTCTGTCAATTTGAAGTGGTTTCCAGTTGGCGGTCTGAAAAAAGGGACAGCAGGCATGATTTATAGTTTGATTTTGCCATCAATAACTGTATCATTTGGGCAGATTCCGCCGCTTGTGCGTTCACTTAGAGAGCAATTGATAGAAACACTTGATGCAGATTTTGTGCTTACGCTTTGTGCAGCAAAACTTCCAAGACGTGTAATTTTATGGAAACATGTGCTTCATAATGCAGTAGTGCCAACATTGATGCTGCTTTCTGTCAATTTGTCTTATTTAATAGGCGGAACACTTGTGGTTGAGCAGGTATTTGCTGTAAAAGGAATTGGAAAGCTATTATTTGAGGCAATATCCAATCGTGATTTTCCACTTGTAGAGGGAATCACGCTGTACTGCGCATTTTTTGTTGTCATTATTAGCTTGATTGTTGATTTGATTGCAAAGAAGATTGATCCGCGAATGGCAAAAGTGTAAAAATTGTGACAGTATAACATATTAAGTAAAATGAAAGGGCAAAGGCGCATATTGTTATGAAACAGGCAAAAAGAAAAAAATTAAAAAAAACACATGCGCCGACATTGTGGATCGGTCTTTTTATGATGGGTCTACTGGTAGTTTTAGCTGTACTGGCGCCTGTGATCTGCCCATATGATCCACTGGGACAAAATCTTGCAGAGTTTCTCCAGGCACCTGGGGCAAAGCACTTGTTTGGAACAGATCAATTAGGGCGTGATTTATTCACAAGAACGCTGTATGCTGCGCGAACTGATCTATGGATTATGGTTATGGCTGAGATAGCACCATTTATAATAGGTATTTCTCTTGGAATGGCAGCAGGATATTTTGGCGGTGCGATTGACTGGCTGGTAGGAATGGCATCAGATACATTTATCGCATTTCCATTTTATTTGCTTGTCATTGTGATCGCATTTGCATCTGGTGCAGGTTCGCACGGTATCTTTATCACATATTTGTTAGTTGGATGGCTTATTTACTGCAAGGTAGCACGAGGACAAAGTGCAGCACTTAAAAATTCAGAGTGGATTGCTGCAGCAAAGATTCTTGGATACTCTGATATTCGAATTTTATTTTGTGAATTGCTCCCCAATATTATTCCGCAGGCAATTGTCCTTTTAATGACAGATATGGTTGGACTTCTTGTCATTATTGTAACGCTTGGATACTTGGGCATTGGAATTTCACCACCCACACCAGATTGGGGTACCATGATCTCAGAGGGACAAACCTTTATGACAAGTGCCTGGTGGCTTTCAGTTTTGCCTGGTATGTTTGTCGTATATACAGGAGTGGCGCTCTCATTTATAGGAGATGGGCTTGCAGATCGTTTTCGTTAAGAAAAAGAAAGGATGTAAGAATTTTATGGAAAAGAAGACTGATTCAGTTGAAACAGTGAAATCCATAGCATCAGATTTAAAAGCAGTAGAACCGATTGTATCAGTAAAAAATTTAATAGTGACTGGAAAAGATGGCCGACTTCTTGTCGATCATCTTTCTTTGCAGTTAAAGCGAGGAGAGACGCTTGGCCTAGTTGGAGAATCAGGTTCAGGAAAGACACTTACATTAAAAAGCCTGATAGGACTGCTTCCTAAAAATCTTTCAGAGAGCTATGAAGAAAAAAAAATTAACGGAAATGTGGCAATGATTTTTCAAAATCCGATGAGTGCACTCGATCCGCTATGTCCTGTTTTTGCACAGCTCATTGAGGTTGTTATGATAAGGCAAAATGTGAGCAAAAAAGAAGCAGTATGCCGCGCTAATGAGCTAATTGAGCGCCTTGGCTTACCGAAAGAGCTTTCTAAAAATGATCGCCTTCCATCAGAGCTTTCCGGTGGACAATGTCAGAGAATTTTGATTGCTATGGCACTTGCCTGTAACCCAGATGTGCTTTTATGTGATGAACCGACCACGGCGCTTGATGTTACTGTTCAAAAGCAGACACTTGATTTGATCTTGTCGCTGCAAAAAGAGATGAATTTTGCCATATTGTTCGTCACTCACAATTTGGCAGTGGCAGCAGGCATATGCAGTCATCTTGCTGTGATGCATCATGGAAAAATTGTGGAAAGAGCTGCGACAAAGGAGATTTTATTAACACCTAAGGATGAGTATACGAAAATGCTTTTGTCAGCAATTTTGCGTATTCCACATAGATGACCCCAACATAATAACATATCATTAAGAAGGAGCGGCAGCAAAATGCAAAAAAGTGATGTACTTTTAGAAATTAGAAATATTCAGGCATCATACAAAGAATACCCTGCATTAAATAATGTCAGTCTTGATATTAAAAAAAATACAGTACTTGGTCTTGTTGGAGAATCAGGTTCAGGAAAGTCAACACTGGCAAAGGTTATCACTGGGCTTTTGCAGGCTGATACGGGAGAAGTTGTATTTGATGGAGAAATGCTTTATAGCAAGAAAAAGCATTTGCATCGCAAGCAGCAGTGTAAACAAATTCAAATGGTATTTCAAAATCCAGAAGGTTCATTAAATCCAAAGCACACAATAGAAAAAATACTTTCTGATGCAATGCTGTTTCATAAAATTACAGACAGGGCGCATGTAAAGGAAAAATGTCAGGAATGGGTACAGCGCATGGAACTTCCAGAAGATACACTTTCACGTTTTCCATCATCTTTTTCCGGCGGACAAAAGCAGCGAATTGCACTTGCAAGAGCGCTCTGTGTTTCACCAAAATTTTTGATTGCAGATGAGCCAACTAGTGCTTTAGATGTTTCAGTGCAGCTTCGTATGCTGCAATTAATCAAAGAACTTAAACGGGAGATGGGGCTGACAATTCTTTTCATCTCGCATGATATGGGTGTTATTTATGATATTTGTGATGAGGTGGCTGTCATGAAGGATGGAAAAATTGAAGAGACAGGAGAAAAGAAAGCTTTTTTTGAGAATCCTAAAACAGAGTATGGAAAACTTCTACTTGACAGTGTGCCAACTCTGCCGTATTTAGAGTGAAGAAGTGAGCTGTGAAAGATGAGAGAAAAGTCAATGAGAGGAAACGGAAGAAACCATGGAAAAGAGAGCAGATTGGATAAAAGAAATTTATGTAGATCAGGCAGATAATTCAAACAAATTAAAAGCACAAATAGATGTGACCGATTCAAAAGTGTTAACAGGCATCAGTCAGATACAATATGAAATTCCAGGTTTTGTAGATTTCCACCTCCATGCAGGGTGGACTGATTTTGATCATGATGATCAGGAAAAGAAAAGTAGCTTGGATGTAGAAGGACGCATTAAGCGCTGCCTTAATGAACTTGCTGCTATGGGTTTTCGTATAGTTCGCGATGCAGGTGGGCTAGAGTGTATCAAGGCAGATGCATGGAAACAAAGCACTAAAGAAAATGCGCTTTCTGTTGTCGAATGCTCTGGAATGGTGAATGGTGAAAATGCTAAAGACAGTGCTTTTCAGAATTGTATAAAAAAACGAAACAGTATGTGGGTAAAGATTTTTGCAACAGGCGGTGTCGGTGCACCACCAGAGAAAGTACTGATTCCAACAATGAAAAAAGAAATATTTTTCAAGCTGGTACAAGACTATCATGCGGCTGGAAAACTTGTCATGGTTCATACATGGGGCGGAGACAGCCTAGACTGGTGCATTGAGGCAGGTGTGGATTCAGTCGAGCATGGTATTTACATGAATCAAAGACAGGCATATGAATTATCATCAAAAAACATACTCTATGTCCCGACAGCAGCAATTTATCAGCTGCTTGCCGCTAATGATAATCCACTGCAGGTCGCATCGTTTTTTGCAGAGCATGCGCGTCCGGCTGTTATAGCACATCAAAAAGCAGTAGAATATTGTGTAAAAGAAGGTGTTCGCATGACTTGCGGCACTGATTTTTATTCTGATCCAAAGCTGTTGGCTCACGAATATGAGGAAGTTTTTGCATTGCAGCGCTATGGTGTGCCTAAAGAGGCAGCTTGGGCGGCATTTTGTGGGCAGACCCTTACAAAAAAGGAGACAGGTGCGTGCCTTCATTCGACAATCCGATTAAAACGCCATCCGTATGAGATTAATTCACCAGAAGAATTAAAAGCTGAGATTTGCAGAATGTGAAGAATAAGTTCTTGACATATACCTGAAAATACGCTATAGTAAAAGTCCTTTTGCAAAAGAATGTACAGCATGTACGAGAACGGACAAACCCTAGAACGGACGGGCCCGAAGGCGGGACAAACCGGATCAGATAGGTATTTTATGGCAAAATCCATAAAAGGCAGACCTACTTGGCAAGATACAGTTCACACATATGTGAGAACCGTGATAAGTTGTATGACTACCAGGAGGAAGTACGATGATTACAGTACAAAATTTATGTAAGACCTATAAGGTCGCAAAGAGAAAAGCAGGCATGAGAGAAGCCTGCCGCAGCTTATTTCGGCGTGAATACGAAGAAATTCACGCACTTGATCACATTAGTTTTCAGATTGGTGACGGAGAAATGGTTGGATACATTGGCAAAAATGGAGCTGGCAAGAGTTCAACAATTAAGGTACTCAGCGGCATTTTAACACCGGATGAGGGAACTTGTGTTGTCAACGGAAAAATTCCATGGAAGGATCGCATTTCCTATGTAAAGGATATCGGAGTTGTGTTTGGGCAGCGAAGTCAGCTTTGGTGGGATGTGCCGGTAATTGACTCATTTGAACTTTTGAGGGATATTTATTCCATTTCACAGGCAATGTATAAAAATAATCTCGAAGAACTGACAGAACTTCTAAATTTATCAGAATTATTAAAAACACCAGCAAGACAGCTCTCACTTGGACAGCGAATGCGCTGTGAGATTGCTGCATCGCTACTTCACAGTCCAAGCATTCTTTTCTTGGATGAACCGACGATTGGACTGGATGCTGTGTCTAAGCTTGCAGTGCGCGATTTTATTAAGCAATTAAATCAAGACCACAAGACGACTGTCATTTTGACAACTCATGATATGCAAGATATTGAGGCATTGACAAATCGCATTTTGCTGATTGGAAAAGGGCGCATTTTGATGGATGGAAGCCCGGAAGAACTAAAGCAAGATGCCGCATCCATGGACGAGGCCGTTGTAAAGCTATATCGAAGCTTTGACGAGAATGAAGGGAGATAAGTCAAATGAAAAAGTATCTCTCTTTTTTTCGCATGCGCTTTTTGATGGGATTACAATATCGCGCGGCTGCAGCAGCTGGAGTCGTCACCCAGTTTACATGGGGATTTATGGAACTTCTTGTTTTTAGAGCATTTTATCAGGCAGATGCGTCTGCCTTTCCAATGAGCTTTGAAGCTGTCGTCAGCTATATCTGGTTACAACAGGCATTTTTGGCATTGTTCATGGCATGGATGATGGAAGCAGAAATATTTTCCTCTATCGTGGATGGAAATATTGCCTACGAGATGTGCCGCCCTGTACATATTTATTCGATGTGGTTTGCAAGAAGTGTCGCGAACCGTGTGTCAAAGGCATTGCTTCGCTGTGCGCCAATTTTAGTTGTGGCACTATTTTTGCCAAAGCCATATCGATTGATGCTTCCACAGGATCCAATGACGCTTTTCTTATTTTTACTGACAATGATACTTGGAACACTAGTAACAGTTGCAATTGGCGTGATTATTTATACCAGCTGTTGCTTTACGATTTCAGCCCAAGGAATTCGCATTTTTTATGCATCTGCATGTGAGCTTTTGTCAGGTCAGATCGTGCCGCTTCCATTTATGCCAGAGGTGGTACAGCGCGTGTTAAAGGTGCTTCCGTTTGCTGCTATGCAGAATGTGCCATTTCGAATTTATTCAGGCGATTTATCAGGTCGAGCCATGGCAGAGGCAATTTTTCTTCAAATATTTTGGCTCATTGTGCTTGTTGGAGCTGGATGGCGATTTGCTAAACTTGCTGAAAAAAAGCTAGTTGTGCAGGGAGGGTGAGCCATGGAAAGAATGAATAGAAGAATCGAAAGAAACAAAAATAGAAATCATAATGGAAATCAAAATGAAAAAAGGCACAGAAAAAGAAGTAGAGGCAACATGAAAGCGGAGAATGCAAGGATTTCTGCAGTTCGTCTGTATTTGCACTATATCAGTATTCATATTCGAAGTGCAATGCAGTACAAAACTTCCTTCTTTTTGACGACACTTGGACAGTTTTTGTTTTCATTTAATGTCTTTATGGGAATTACATTCATGTTTCAGCGATTCCACGAGGTGAAAGGTTTTACATATAGTGAAGTATTGATTTGCTATGCACTTGTTTTGGTTGAGTTTTCGTTGGCAGAAATGTTTGCAAGAGGCTTTGACTCATTTTCTGGAATGGTGCGCCATGCCGAGTTTGATCGAGTCCTTGTAAGACCACGCAACGAAATCTTGCAGGTATTAGGAAGCAAATTTGAACTGTCGAGAATCGGAAGAAGTTTTCAAGCAATTATCTTGTTTATTTACGGTGTTATGCACGTACAAATTGATTGGAATTTGCCGCGGGTTTTGACTGTGATTTTCATGCTGATCGGCGGAGCAGCAGTTTTTTCAGGATTATTCATGGTATATGCGGCTCTTTGCTTTTTTACATTGGATGGACTTGAATTTATGAATGTATTAACAGATGGTGCAAGAGAATATGGCAAATATCCGATTGGAATCTACGGAAAGCGTATGCTACAGTTTTGTACCGTGATTGTTCCGTATGCGCTGATTCAATATTATCCGCTCTTATATTTGCTAGGAAGAACTACTTCTCTCTGGAACATGGTGATGCCACTATTTGCTGCTATTTTTTTAATACCGTGTTATGCGCTGTGGCGCATTGGCGTGCGCCACTACAAGTCTAGCGGGTCGTGAGAGTGCAATGATAGACACGAAGTTCATACAATTGAGGCAACTGCAGAGCTTGGTTTTGGGAGTATAGAGTATGAGCTGGTGACGGTAGAGTAAACTTTTGTATCAAAAAACATAAAAATATCCAGACATTGCTTCGAAAGAGAACGCGAGTGTCTGGATGTTTTGCTGTTTTGTAAGGTGTTTTGCGTGCCTCCGATATTTCAAGTTTAGCTTTCTGAGTCTTCGTGATAGTTGACCGAGCGATCATAGTGATGAAATTGTGTGATGCGATCTGGCTTCTTGCAGGAAGCCGGAAGCTTTATCTTTAATTCATCCATCTCAGAAGTGGTAAGATGCGTATAGGCATCTTCAGAGCGGCGCACATAGTAGCGAAACGAGAAAAGATCACGCTTCTCCTCGGCGGCTTCTTCTGTTGTCCAGAACTCATGAAATGAGGTAAAACGCTTGTCATAAAAATCTTTTTTAAAGCGGTCAAAGCCGGTTTGATTTTCATAGAAATAATGGCGGTTTCCATCCTTATATATCACTTCAATATAAGAAAAGACCTCCTCAGTGCCCTGTCCTGGACAGCAGCATCCAAGGTTAAATACGATATCATTCATAACATGGCCCTCACGCCATGCAGAAACGTTTTCTGGTGATAAAGAAAAATTCATAATAATGCCTCCTATGTAATGAGTTACTGTTCATGGGGCTTTGCCGTGAACTGTAATGTTAAATGAACCTGTTATTTTTGTATTATCATATCATATATTGACAAAGTGGGCAACTCCTAGTAGACTTAATTGGAAAATAGTAGAAGTAAAGAGGAAGAGAGGAAAACACTATGCAGGCAAAACAGGAAAAATGGGACTTATATGATCAGCAGGGCAGAAAAACAGGAAAAACCATTCAGGCAGGCGAGAATGTTCCGTATGGATATTGCCTGTACTGTGTTGGTATCTGGGTAATTGACAGCGAAAAAAAGATTTTGCTCACAAAGCGCAGCAGTCAGAAGCGTTATGCACCTGGCAAGTGGGAGAACACAGGCGGTCATATGATTTCAGGAGAGACAAGCAGACATGCCATTGTGCGTGAGCTTAAGGAAGAAACAGGCATTCAGATTGAAGAAGATGAGCTGATTGAGCTTGGAGACAATCATATTGGTCAGTTCCTTGGCGATAACTATGCTGTGTTTAAGGATGTTTCGTTGGAAGATGTTCGTCTCGAAGAGGGCGAGACGGAGGATGTAATCAAAGTGACCTTGCCACAGCTTGAACAGATGGCAGAGAGAAAAATGCTAAGTCCGGCAGTGTGGGATCACATGGCTGGATATAAGGATGAGTTTTATCGTTTATTCGATTAAGCAGATATTAAAAACAAAGCCAATACAAGTATATTTGCAGAATAGGCTTTGTAATGAAAACGAAGAAAGAGGTGCGGCATGAGTCAGCTGTTAATAAAGTCACAGGACATTCGCTATACAAAGCTTACATTTACAATCGAATTTACAGAGGATACCATGCTGCCTAAACAGAAGGTATCTGCTATTCGTGGTGGAATCGGTGAAATGCTGCTGCGTGCTAATTGTGTGCGTGGGCGCGAATGTGAAAAATGTGATTTTTCAGATGAATGTATTGTGCAGCGCATCATGTATTCTAAATATGAAAAGAAGCCATCTTTTGTGACAACGGGCGAGAGCGTAGGCTATGTGCTTGAATGTGATAATTATAAGGAAGAGTTTTATCAGGGAGATCAGTTGAGCTTTCAGCTAATTCTCTTCGGAAAAAATATTGTTTACTTTAATCAATATCTTCAGGCAATCAGTATGCTCGGAGTATCAGGTCTTGGCAAGCATCAGGCACATTTTATTATTGTTTCTGTTAAAAATCAGTATTGGCAGGATATTCTTGTAAATAACAGCATTCAAATGGGAAACTATCAAATTTCCACGCTGGGAGAATATATTGATTACCGAATGAGACAGTTGCAAAAAGTACAACAGGGAAGTTTGTCTAATGTAAGTGACGCCTGTTATTCAGGAATGTTGACGTTTCACACACCATTCACGGTAAAATATCAGGGAGAATTTATTCGTGATCTTCAAATGGATCCAATCATAGCATCCATTCGCCGCCGCCTTTACATGCTGGACTGCTTTGAAGGCATCGAAGCAGAAATATTTTGGGATGAAACGCCAGAGACAGCTGTTACTACGCGCCAGCAGTCAAGATTAGAAGGAGTCAATCGCTATTCAAATAGAAGAGACAGCGCAATGACACTTCGTGGAATCAAAGGAAAAGTTTGGTTCGATGGTGCAAATGAAGATACAATGAAACTACTGTTTGCAGGAGAATTGCTTCATATTGGAAAAAACAGCAGCTTTGGATTTGGAGAATATCAGGTGATGTGGTGATAGCCCGTGAGGGCATTAGAGCAAGAATGGATGGAAAAATTCTCGGGACACCTGTAATATTGACATAGACAAGTTGAATTTCTATAATCTTGTTAAAAACAGAGATCAATTGATTTCTGGCATAAAGACAGGAGAGATTAGAATTGAAAGAAAGAAAAGAAGAATATCATCAGACAGAAGAAGGCAGAAATAAGTTAGAAGTATTTGGTGAACATTGGCTGCCTACAGAGCGAAAAGGACGTATAAGTGAAGTACAGAAAAATAGTTACCTGATTCGATATTTGGAAAAGGAGATTCCAGCAAAATTAAGTGGAAAATTTTATAAGGAAGAAACCATGTTCCCAGTAGTTGGAGATTATGTGACTTTCCGTTACAATCCAAAAGGTGATTCAAAAATTATAGAGATCTGTGAACGAAAAAATTTTCTGACGCGTCCAGATACGGCAAAAAGTATGAAAGAACAGCCAATGGCAGCAAATATTGACTATGCCTTTCTTGTTATGTCTCTAAACGACAATTTTAATCTTAATCGAGCAGTGCGCTATGCAGCGACTGCGTTGCAGGAGGGCATACAGCCAGTAGCGGTTTTGACAAAAGCAGATTTGTGTAATAATGTGGAGAGTCTTAAAATGCAGTTTAAGCAAATGCTTCCTCAGATAAAAGTTCATGCAGTTAGTGCATTGACTGGTGATGGAATGGATGAGTTAAATGAATACCTTCAACCGGGAATTACGATAGCACTTCTTGGTTCATCAGGTGTTGGAAAATCAACACTTGTCAATGCATTAGCAGGAACAGAGATTATGAAAACAGGTGAGATTCGTGAAAAAGATGCGAAAGGACGCCATACAACGACATATCGAGAAATGATTGAACTACCGAATAATGTTGTCATAATAGATACACCGGGAATGCGGGAGATCGGACTTTGTGATGTGGACGAAGGAATTGATGATACATTTGAAGATATTGCAGAACTGGCGGCGCAGTGTCGTTTTCGTGATTGTACACACACAAACGAGCCGCGCTGTGCAGTAAGGCAGGCATTGGAGAATGGCCAATTATCAAAAGAGCGTTTTGAACTGTATCGTTCACTTCATGTCGAAAGCAGAAAAAGTGCAGATATGAAGGCAATTGCAAAGGCAAGAAAAGCGTTGAATAAGACAAGAAAAAGGTGAAAAAATGCCGCGAGTCATATGACCAGCGGCATTTTTGTCGTGTGAATTTCTGTTGCCTTACATTAGTTAATACCAATACTCCATCAATTCTTGTGTAGTAACAAATCCCATCCCTTTATAAATCTTAAATGCAGCTTCATTTTCCTCTGTCACATGTAGTGTAACTGGGAAGGTGATCTCTGGCTTTTGCAAAAGCACGTTTACTGCATCGCGGCCATAGCCTTTTCCCTGATATTCAGGATGAATTGCAAGTCCATAGAGATTTGTCTGGTCTGGTTGGATTGAGGTTAATACAAGGCCGACAATTGTACCGCCTGCAGCAATGCACCAGATGGTTTCTCCAGTATCAAATGACTGCTCTAAGAATGCGATGGAATCTTCTTTTTCCATATCGAAGGCGGCACTGTGAACTGCGACAAGTGCAAGTAAGTCATCTTTTGTTGCCGGATAAAGAGTAACGGTGGCATTATTTTCTGCAATTGCAGCATCCCCAGCCACCTCAGGTCTTTTCTCTAACCTCATCAAATGCTCTGTTCCACTATATTCACAATCTAATACTTCCATTGTCATCAGCGCATCATAGCTGTTTCCATCTGGATAGAAGCATACTGGAGTTTCCTCGTATCCTTCCATAAGCTTCTGGAACAGACTTGTGAAAGCACCCTGGCAGCGATGAGTAGGACTTGTGAAGGCGCTAACCTCTAGATAATCCTCAAGATCATAGCAAAAAAGTACACTGATGAGCTTTGGATTTTTTGAAGACTGATAATATAAATATGCAGTGCCGTCTTCTTCATTCAAATCTGGTACGGCAAGTTCAAGCTGCTCATAGCGGATACAGTCATCAATAAGCTCACGGATGGAAGCTTTATCTTTTTCTGTCAATTCAGTAAATTCTTTTATTTTAATCATGGAATACCTTTAACCTTTCTGCAGCAGATACCATAGGAATCTGTCTGCGCTTACAAACTGCAGTCAGTATACCATGAGTAGACAGAAAAAGACAAGAGATTCCTGAAAACAGTGGTCATTTATTTGGATTCAACGTCTGTAAGTCGTGACCTGAAAAATCGCCTTGAAAGTGCCTTCCATGAAAATGGAATGACTGGATACAGATAAGGATAGCCGCTTATTGTCTTGTTGCAGATCATAGAGCTGATAAACAAAATAACACCTGCTGCAAAGCCCCAGAAGTCGAAAATAGCAGTTAAAATAAGAGTCAGTATTCTCATAAATTTGAGTGCATAACCAAATTCGTAGCTTGATTGTGTATAATTGGCTACAAAAATAAATGCCATATAGACCATAGATTCCGAATTGAACCAGCCAGATTTAACTGAAAACTCACCTAAGACAATACCAGCTGTGATGCTAAGAGGGGTAGACAGCATATTTGGTGTGTTCACGGCAGCAAGACGAAGGCCATCAAGCGCCAGCTCCAAAATAAGAAGCTGTAAAATGATGGGAACATTGATATTATCTTTTATAGCAATGAATGATAACCAATCAGGAAGCATTGTTGGGTGCATGGTAGAAAGTAGATACAAAACGGGAACAAAATATGTCATGAGTGCAATCAGAGCTCTTGTTAGGCGAAGGTAGGTGCCGGTGAGCGGAGGAAAATAATAATCGTCTGCTTCCTCAACAATATCAAACAAAGAAGAAGGAAGAATCATGGCACTTGGAGAGTTATCAACAAGTATTATCAGATTGCCCTCAAATACGGCAGCGCATGCAGCGTCAGGGCGTTCTGTAAATTTAAATTTGGGAAATGGATTAAACCATTTGTATGGAAAAATACATTCAGCTAAACTTTCCTGGTTCATAGTAAGTGATTGTACAGTGATATTTTGAATCCGTTTCCGTATAGATGATAAAAGCTTTTTATCAACAAGATCGTCTAAATAGCATAAGCAGATATCTGTTTTGGAGCGTGTTCCAGCCTGCTGCATTTCCATGATTAGCTTCGGATCGCGGATTCGCCGCCGTATCAAGGCAGTATTACATACAAGTGTTTCAACAAAACCGTCGCGAGAGCCGCGCATGGTTTTATCTTTGTCAGGTTCAGATATGCTTCGTGCAGGGTGGCTGCGGCAGTCTATTATAAAAAGCTGATCATAGCCATCTATAATAAGAAGGCTCATTCCCTTTAATAGCGAGGTGACGGCAGGCGCAAAGTTTGCTTCCAGCTTGATTTCACAGTAGGGAAGCAAGAGGGTCAAAAAAGAAGATGCATCCGTTGGAAAATCTTCAGGCTGTTTGAAGGAGTCTGTTTTTTTAAACATAAATTCCAAAAGCTTTTCAAGTGTGTCGCTTTTGACAAAGCCATCAATGCAGTAAATAGCAGCTTTGTGTCCTTTTAATTCAATGACGCGTGTGATAAGATCAAAGCTTTTGTTGATACAAAGAAGCTTGGAAAGATAGCTCATGTTGATATCTATATTTTTTGAAAGTTTTTCCATAATTGTAGTCCTTTCTAGTGGATCTTGTTTTAGTTTTTACCTATTTGGAGCGAATATGCTTTGAATCATTTTCCATTTTGGACAAAAATGTTTAAATATGGAATAAAATTTGTCGGTGATTTGTAGTTAAAAAAAGATTTCACACATGTAGTAGTAAGTTACAAAAAATCAATAAAAGTCGATTGCACATCAAATTAAATGAGATTAAAGGGCGAAAGAGATTAAATTCGCACGGATCAACATTAAATTTGTCACTTGACAATGAAACTAAACATTGTTATGATTAGTCGTGCAGGCAGCCAAAAAAATATTTGGGATGTTTGCAGCGAAAGCGTTGAATCGGAAGGATACAAGGGTGATTACATGAGTAATAAAGTTGTTTTTTCATTGTTGGTAGATAATGAAGCCGGTGTGCTGAGCCGCGTTGCCGGATTATTCAGCCGCAGAGGTTATAACATTGACAGCCTGACGGTTGGAGAGACACAGGATAAGCGTCACTCCAGAATGACAGTTGTGGCAGAGGGTGAGCCAGAGGTGCTTGAGCAGATTGAAAAGCAGCTCGCAAAGCTGGTAGATGTATCAAAGATTCAGATGCTGCCTGCTGATGCGTCTGTCTGTAGAGAATTGATTTTGATTAAGGTAGCAGCAAAACCGGAGGAAAGAGCGCAGGTAATTGCGATTGCAGATATCTTCCGTGCAAAGATCGTAGATGTCGGAGAAGAATCTATGATGGTTGAGCTTACCGGAAATGAAAGCAAGCTGGATGCTTGCAAAAAGCTTCTTGAGAAGTTTACGATACTTGAGTTAGCAAGAACTGGTATCACAGGTTTGTCAAGAGGTTCTGAAAATAGCCTTTCCTAATGGAAATGCTTTAAAACATATCAATAGTTATATTAAAACGCGACATTGCAACTCTCTAATATTAGAGTCTTGTTTTGCATATTTAGTAGGGCAGCTGCTCTACAACACTATATGGAGGATAAAGTTATGGCAACAATTTATTATCAGAAGGACTGCAACCTGTCTTTACTGGAGGGTAAGACCATTGCAATTATCGGATATGGCAGCCAGGGACATGCACATGCAAAGAACGCAAAGGAATCTGGATGCAATGTCATTATTGGTCTGTACAAGGGATCCAAGTCTTGGGCAAAGGCAGAAGCAGAAGGATTTGAAGTATATACAGCAGCAGAGGCTACTAAGAGAGCAGATATTGTCATGATTCTGATTAATGATGAGAAGCAGGCAGCTATGTACAATGAGAGTGTAGCTCCGAACTTAAGACCAGGTATGATGTTAATGTTCGCTCATGGCTTTGCAATCCATTTCAATCAGATCGTTCCGCCGGCAGATGTTGATGTTACAATGATCGCACCGAAGGGACCAGGTCACACAGTACGTTCTACTTATCAGGAAGGCAAGGGTGTTCCGTGTCTGATCGCTGTTCATCAGAATGCTACTGGTAAGGCACATGATCTGGCACTGGCTTACGCATTGGCTATCGGCGGCGCAAGAGCAGGTGTTCTGGAGACAACATTCCGTCAGGAGACTGAGACTGACTTGTTCGGTGAGCAGGCAGTTCTTTGCGGTGGTGTTTGTGCATTGATGAAGACTGGTTATGAGGTACTTGTTGAGGCAGGTTATGAGCCAGAGTCAGCTTACTTTGAGTGTATTCATGAGATGAAGCTGATCGTTGATCTGATCAATGAGTCTGGTTTTGCTGGAATGAGATACTCCATCTCCAATACTGCTGAGTATGGTGATTACATCACTGGACCGAAGATCATTACTGAGGATACTAAGAACGCAATGCGTAAGGTTCTGGCTGATATCCAGAGCGGAGCATTCGCTAAGGAATGGCTGTTAGAGAGTAAGGTTGGTATGCCACACTTTTTAGCTATGAGACGTATGCAGGCTGAGCATCCAGTTGAGAAGGTTGGTGCTGAGTTAAGAAGTCTGATGAGCTGGAAGGATACAAAGAAGCTGATCGATAACTAATTTTTTATAGTTCACGCGGTTTTGTGAATGGGTGTCCCGTGAACTAAAAAAGACTTTATAAAAATTTTAGGGACTGGTAGAGAAATCTGCCAGTCTTTTTTTCGAAAAATCTTGTTTTTCTTTCGTGTATCAAGTATACTACAAGGGATATGAAAAAACCGATAGGTAATGACTGGATCTATTTGTGCAGCAGGCTGGCTGCTGATCAGTCAATAAAATAGAAAGATTGAGGAGTTTTCGTTATGGCAAATCAGAATGCAAATGATAATGATACAAATGTAATAAATGCGGATAATAATAGCAGCAATGCTAATAGCAATAGAAATGATGATCATGATGCATATGAGAAGGTCTGCTATGTCTGCCGCAGACCAGAGAGCAAGGCAGGAAAGATGATCACAATCTCTCCGGATATTACTATCTGTAATGATTGTATGCAAAAAGCATTTAATCAGGTTAACAGTGGTAATTTCCCGAAAATGTTTGGAATCCCAGAGGGCTTTCCATTTGCTGGGATGCCGGATGATCTGATGAATATGATGAGCGGCATGAATATGGGAATGCCGGAGAAACAAAAAATTAAGAAAAAAAAGCCTGATGATCAGGTAAAGCCAATTGACTTAAAGGCAATTCCGTCTCCGCATCAGATTCATGCAAGCTTAAACGAATATGTCGTAGGCCAGGAGCACGCAAAGAAGGTTATGTCTGTCGCTGTATATAATCACTATAAGAGAGTGGCAGCACTTCAGCAAAAAAAGGATGTTGAGATTGAAAAATCAAATATGCTTATGATTGGACCAACAGGAAGCGGTAAAACATATCTAGTTAAGACATTAGCGAAGCTTCTTGATGTGCCGCTTGCTATTGCAGATGCAACGTCTCTTACAGAGGCAGGCTATATTGGTGATGATATTGAGAGTGTTATCAGTAAGCTTCTTGCAGCAGCAGACAATGATGTAGAAAAAGCACAGACTGGAATTGTGTTTATTGATGAAATTGATAAGCTTGCAAGAAAAAGAGAGACAAATCATCGTGATGTAAATGGTGAGAGTGTTCAGCAGGGTCTGTTAAAGCTTCTTGAAGGTGCTGAGGTAGAAGTTCCTGTTGGTGCATCAAGCAAGAATGCGATGGTGCCTATGGTAACGGTAGATACGACTAATATTTTATTTATCTGTGGCGGCGCTTTTCCAGATCTTGATCAGGTCATTCGCGAGCGTCTGGCAAAGAAATCTTCGATGGGCTTTAATGCAGAGCTTAAAGATCACTATGATAATGAGAAGAATATTTTTCGCTATGTTGAGACAGAGGACCTTAGAAACTTTGGTATGATTCCAGAGTTTTTGGGACGTCTTCCGATTGTCTTTACATTGGATGCACTTGATGAGAAGATGCTGACAAGAATTTTGAGTGAGCCAAAGAATGCACTTTTAAAGCAGTACAGAGAGCTTCTTGCAATGGATGAAGTAGATCTTATATTTGAGCCGGATGCACTTGAGGCAATTGCTGCAAAGGCATTAAAAAAGGATACGGGAGCCAGAGCGCTTCGTGCCATTATTGAAGATTTTATGCTCGATATCATGTATGAGATTCCAAAGGATGATAATATTGGCCGTGTACGTATTACACGCGCTTACGTGGAGCATACAGGCGGACCTGTGATAGAACTTAGAGGACAGGAACCACTTAGATTGGCGAGTGAAAACTGATCTATCAAAATATAATCCTAATAATAAGAAAAAGGTGTCAAAACAGTTTAAAGTCTGTTTTGACACCTTATTTTTAATTACTTGCTTCATGTTCTGATTTGCTTTTCTTTCGATATGCACTTGGAGAGAGACCTGTAATTTTCTTAAATGTCTGTGAGAAATAGCCAGATGAAGCAAATCCACAGGAACTGCTGATTACAGACATAGAATAATCAGTTGTGGCCAGCAGTTTTTCAGCTTTTTTGACACGTGCCTGCATAAGATAATTGATTGGAGAAATGCCATATTCATCGGTAAATGCGTGAACAAGATAATATTTGTTGACATGAGAAAATTTTGCCAACTGTTCTAGTGTGATATCTTCCTCACAGTTTTGATCAAGATAACGGCGGACAGAATCACATAGATGAGAAGCCTTTTTGTTGGCTGGAGTAAGAATTGTTGAGAAATTCGTCTGGCGTCCAAAAAGAACAATAAGAATTTCCATTAAATCTTGACATATAGCTTCATGCCCAGGTGCACGTGTTTCAATTTCTTTTAGCATCATCTGTAAATAGAAAACCATCGTATCCTTAATTTCTTTAAAATTAACAATACAAAAATTAGAATGATCATTTTCAGACGAAAGTTCCAGACCTTCAATGCCAAGCACAATATATTTCATTGGATGGGAGCGAAGTCCAAGTTCAGTGTGTGAAATATTTGGATTGATGATAATTAAATCATTTGCTTTAACAGGAAAGATATTGTCTTCTACCTGAAACTGTCCAATTCCTTCAAGAACATAAAAAAGCTCAGAACAATAGTGTGTATGAGGTGTGCTAAGCCAGTCGCCGCTGTAGGTAGCGGAGGAGATATAAAGAAGCTTAGCCTTGTTTCGGATTAAATATTCTTTTGTAATTGAGATGTCGTAACGTTCATCTGCCATAAAATCTCCTTTCTGTAAAAAAGAATCGTCGTAATGCTATGATAGCATAGAAAAAAAGAAAAGTTTATAATAAATTGTTATAAATTTAAAGAATATTGCTGAGCAATATCAATAAGGTTAATGCGTAAAACTGTTAAAATATACGATAAAATAGTAATTCAATTCGGGAAAAAATATAAAATGCTGAAAAATATAGACTTGAAATCGCAAAAAAATGCTTGAAACAGCAAGATAATAACAAAATAAAGCAATATAAAAGTAGAAATAAGGAGATGGGAAAGTTATAATAAGATCATCAAAAACAGAAAAACAAATTTTTAAGGAGGAATTTATTATGAGAAAGAAATTAACGGCAGTCCTTCCAGCAGCAGCTATGTTTGCATATGCACTCGCAGGAACTACAGGAATTGCACAGAATGTTTACGCAGCAGATGAAGAGGAGACATTAACCGTATGGTGTTGGGATCCTACATTCAACGTATATGCAATGAAGCAGGCTGAGGCTGCATATCAGAAGGATCATCCTAATTTTAAGCTTGACATTCAGGAGAAGGTTTATTCTGATATTGAGCAGAGCTTGATTACAGCAGCTGAGGCTGGTACATATGATACATTGCCAGATATCTTTTTAATGCAGGATTATTCTTTCCATAAGAATGTAACTAATTATCCAGAGATTTTCACTGAGTTAACAGATTCAGGAATTGATTTTTCAAAGTTTTCAGCAGGTAAGCTGGCAGACTCTACAGTAGATGAAAAGAATTATGGTGTTCCGTTTGATAATGGTGCAACCATCATGGCAATTCGTTCTGATATGGTAGAGAAGGCTGGACTTAAAGTAGAGGATTTCATGGATACTACATGGTCTGAATTTATCGAGCTGGCAAAGAAGGTAGTAGAAGCAAATGATGTTCCGATGCTGACAAGCTCAGGCGGTTCAGAGATCGTAATTGAGATGCTGCAGTCTGCAGGCGCATCCCCTATTGTAGATGGTGAAGTTAAACTTGTAGATAACGAAGCACTGAAGGCAGCAATTGAAGTATATAAGCAACTGATCGACGAGGGTATCATGGTAGACTACACTGACTGGGATCAGTATATCGCTTCCATGAACAAGGGAACAGCAGCAGGCGTTATTCAGGGATGCTGGATCATGTCTTCCATTCAGGCAGCAGAGGATCAGTCTGGTAAGTGGGCGATCGTAAATATGCCGGCACTTGATGATATCGAGGGAGCAACAAACTACGCAAACTGTGGTGGTGCAAGCTGGGCAGTATCTTCTAACTGCAAGAATACAGAGCTTGCTTTTGATTTCTTAAGTTCTACTTTTGGTGCAGATGTTGAGCTTTATGATGATCTGCTTGTAAACGCAGGTGCAATTGCAAGTTATCTGCCAGCTGCAGAGTCTGATGTATACAATGAGACTTCTGATTTCTACGGCGGACAGGCTGTATATAAGGATATCGTTGAATTTGCAGGACAGGTTCCGGGAATTGATTATGGCGCATATTATTCTGATATCAGAAGTGCACTGACGGATGCTGTTACAAATGTGGTTCAGAATGATGCTGACATTGATGAAGAGATTCAGAATGCACAGGATACCGTTGAGTTTAACATTAGCGAGTAATTAAGAAAATTCTGGTACCGGGAATGCAGTGCGTTCCCGGTATATTTTTATCACCATATTTGCCATAAAAATTGAATTTCTGCTTTAATACAGACATCTACAGAAAGCATTTTTGCATGGCTCTGAATAATTCCAAAATAGAAAGGCGTGGTTAACGTGAAAAGACAAAAAGCAAAGATGAGCCTGGAAAAAAGACATAATCTTACAGGATGGGTTTTCTTGATTCCGGCCGCACTTCTCATTTTTATATTCTGCTTTTATCCAATGGTGCAGGCATTTGTGCTTTCTTTTTCAAAAAAGGGTACAGGTGGTGCAAGTACTTTTGTAGGATTAGCAAATTACAAGAGAATCTTGAAGGATAAAACATTCCAACAATGCTTGTTTAATACTGTATTTTACTTTTTGATCCAAGTGCCGATTATGTTAATTTTGGCACTTTGTCTGGCACAGATTCTGAATAATCCCAAGATTAAAGGAAAAAGTATTTTCCGTACATTGATATTCCTTCCATGTGCGACATCACTTGTATCATATTCTATGATTTTCAAATCCTTGTTTGCGCAGGATGGTCTTGTTAACAATGTTATAGCAGCGATTGGTCTGACACCAGTAAATTGGTTCCAGGATGCATGGGCAGCACGCTTTGTAATTGTAATTGCATTGATTTGGCGATGGACTGGCTACAATATGGTATTTTATCTTGCTGGATTGCAGAATATTGATTATTCAGTCTATGAGGCAAGCTACATTGATGGCGCAAGTCCATTCAAGCAGTTTACACGTATCACCATTCCACTGTTAAAGCCGACCATTTTGTTAACTGCAATTATGTCCACATCAGGAACATTGCAGTTGTTTGATGAGTCAGTGAACCTGACGGGCGGAGGTCCAGGAAAATCGACTATGACACTGGCACATTATGTTTATAATATTTCCTTTGTAGAGACACCAAAATTTAATTATGCCGCAGCAATTTCAGTATTTATTTTGGTAAGCGTGGCAATTCTGTCAGCGATTCAGATGAAAGTAGGTGATAAACGTGACTAAAGTAAAAACAACAATATCCTATGTGATTTTGGTTCTTGCAAGTTTTCTGTCAGCGTTTCCTCTATATTATATGATATCAGGTGCGACAAACGCCAGCATCGACATTGTTAGAGGAAAACTGATTCCTGGAACTCATCTGTTAGAAAATTATAGGACATTGATTGAGACACAAAATTTAGGTCTTGCAATGTTTAACTCTTTTAGAAATGCGATTGTAATAACGGTAATCTCACTTCTTGTCTGCTCAATTGCAGGTTACGGTTTTGAGATTTATCATGATAAGGGAAAGGATGTTTTAATGAATATCCTGCTGCTTGCAATGATGCTTCCGTTTGTTGCTATTATGATTCCGTTATTTAAGCTGTTTGCATCATGGAAGCTTGTAAATACTTGGATTGCACTGGCATTGCCTTCTATTTCAACGCCATTTTTAATTATGATGTTCCGTCAGGCAGCAAGATCTTTCCCTCATGATATTATTGAGGCTGCACGATTAGAGGGATTAAGCGAGATTAAGATTTTCTTTACGATGTTTATTCCTGTTATGAAATCTACCTATGGTGCAGCTATGACGGTAACATTTATGAATGCATGGAACAATTATCTGTGGCCAACAATTATCCTTCAGGATAAAAATGAGGTTACAATGCCGATGTTAGTAGCAAATTTAAAGAGTGGCTATAGTGTAGATTACGGAATGTTGATGTTAGGTGTACTGATCTGTACACTGCCGACAGCGATTATTTTCCTTTGTCTGCAGAAGAGCTTTGCAAATGGAATTGCAGGAGCAGTAAAATAATGAAAAATCAGATGAAAAATAAGTATTGTCTGGATGAAAAAGATTGGCAAAGGGCAAAGGCTGCGCTTACACTGGCAAAAAATTTTGGCCTGATTCCTGATGATACTGTAGAAGCATTAGAAGAGCGCCGCAAAGAAAAAAATGAAGAGAACAGGCATAAACAGGAAAAAGGGGAATTGTTTTATGGGCCATATTTTTATACCCCACCGATGTATCTTCAATATGAGCTTACAAGATTTCGCCTGGATTTCGTACAGCCATCTGAAAAAATCAAGCAGCTAGGTGTTTGCCCATCCTTTACACGGGAAGAAAGATTGAATTTTTATGAAAATAATCATGATCTTTTTGGACGTTACCATGGAGATTATTTCCAATTTGAGGATGTAGAGCAGATCATTGAGAAAAGATTGAGAGAGGAAGCATATGACAAACTCATTCAGAACATATTATGTCAGTCAGATTGACGGAAATGATACAAATGATGGTTTGAGCAAATCATCTGCATTTGCAACTTTGTTTGCCATCAATCGTTTGACGCTTCAGCCAGGAGATCGTGTACTTTTAGCCAGAGGATCAGTTTTTGAGGGACAGTTTTTACAGATCAAAGACAGTGGAACAAAAGAATCTCCTATTGAGATTGGTGCATACTTGCCAGAAAGCTGCGAGAAATTTTATGAGGAAGTATTGCCGGTGATTGCAGCAAATGGACAGGGAATCTGGTATCAGGATTATGGCACAGAATTAGATTCGCCAACACATGTGTATCAGGGATATGTGTCATCAGCAGTGCTGCTGTACGATGCAGAATATATCTGGATTCATGATATTGAGATTACAAACAGTGCAGAGAACATCATTGGAGAAACATATAGTGCACCTTATAAGATGAATCGCACGGGAGTTGCTGTTACTGCAAGGGACAAGGGAGTAAGAAGTGGTATTCACCTGCAGAATCTTTATGTTCATGACGTTAATGGAAATGTTTACGATAAGCATATGAATAATGGCGGCATTTACATGACAGCATTAAAGCCGGCAAATGAAGATATTACAGGCGCAGCTCGTTTTTGTGATATTACAGTAGAAAGCTGCTTTGTCTACCGGACAAGCCGCTGGGGAATTGCAGTTGGATATACATATGCACATGATAAATTTCAGGGAGCTATATTGGACAAAGAAGCATTCCTTAAGTATGGTCATGAACATGTGGTGATTCGCAATAATTATGTCAAGGAAGCAGGCGGAGATGGCATTACAGCTATGTATGCGCTTCGTCCGCTTGTGGAACACAATATGACGGATTGTGTAGCACAGGAAATTAATGATCGTATTTATTGTTGTCCAAAAAATCGTGCAGGAAAGGTAGCAGCAGCCATTTGGCCATGGAAATGTAAGGATGCGCTGTTTCGTTACAATGAAGCAGCGGATACGAGATTAAATCAGGATGGAATGGCTTATGATGCAGATTCTGGAGATGGAACGACATATGAATATAATTACAGCAGACAAAATGAAGGCGGATGTGTGATGTTTTGTCTTGATGAAGCAATTCATAATACTTTCAGTCACAATGTAAGTTATGATGATCTTGGAGGAACAATAAGTCCATCCTTGAATCCTGATGCATTGCTTTCTCATAATATTTTCTATGTCAGAGAAGGTGTTCCATTTGTGAGAAATCAGATGGGCGGCGGAAACTATACTGAGGAAGAAAACCAGATTATTGTGTTGAAATAAGAGCAGTAAAACAAAAAGAGAATGAGAAAATTTTCGATAGGAGGATAACGTAAGATGAGCCAGACAAAGGGAAGAGTTACGATTCCGACCAATCTAGATGTTGTACCAGAAACAATTGAACTAATGAAACGCTGGGGAGCGGATGCAATACGTGACTGTGATGGAACTGAATTTCCAGAGGAATTGACAAAAACGGGTGCAAAAATTTATGCGACTTATTATACAACAAGAAAAGATAATGAGTGGGCAAAGGCAAATCCAGATGAGGTGCAGCAGTGCTATGTGATGACAGCCTTTTATACAGCGGTTGACAAAGAGCTTTCTATTCCGCTTATGAAGGGAATATCAGATGAACTGATGATGGTCAATACAAGAGATGATATCAAAAGATGGTGGGAAGTCATTGACCGTTCAACAGGTGAGATCGTGCCGACAACGAATTGGAATTATCAGGAAGAGACTGGCTGTGTGGTGATCTGCGACGCTGTGCCATTCCATGAATATACGGTTAGCTTTTTAGCATATATTATCTGGGACCCAGTTCATATGTATAATGCAGTAACAAATGAATGGAAGGATTTTGAGCATCAGATTACTTTTGATGTGCGCCAGCCAAAGACACATAAGTATTCATTAGAGCGTCTTCGCAAGTATTGTGAAGAACATCCATATGTGAATGTTATTCGTTATACAACATTTTTCCATCAGTTTACTCTTATGTTTGACGAGTTAAAGAGAGAAAAATATGTGGATTGGTATGGTTATTCTGCATCAGTCAGTCCTTATATTTTAGAGCAGTTTGAAAAAGAGGTGGGTTATCCATTCCGTCCGGAGTATATAATCGATCAGGGCTATTATAATAACCAGTATCGCGTTCCGAGCAAGGAATTTAAAGATTTTCAGGCATTCCAGCGCAGAGAAGTCGCAAAGCTGGCAAAGGAAATGGTAGATATTACTCACGAGTGTGGTAAAGAAGCCATGATGTTTTTAGGCGATCATTGGATTGGAACAGAACCGTTTATGGAAGAGTTTGCTACAATTGGACTTGATGCAGTTGTAGGAAGTGTTGGAAATGGAAGTACATTACGCCTGATTTCTGATATTAAGGGCGTAAAATATACAGAAGGCCGTTTCCTGCCTTACTTCTTCCCAGATACATTCCATGAGAATGGAGATCCAGTGAAGGAAGCAAAGGAAAACTGGATTACAGCAAGACGTGCAATTTTAAGAAAACCGATTGATCGTATCGGATATGGCGGATACTTAAAATTGACACTCGATTTCCCTGAATTTTTACAGTACGTTGAGGATGTATGCAATGAGTTTCGTGAGCTATATGAAAATGCAAAGGGAACGACACCATATTGCGTGAAAAAAGTTGCAGTGCTCAATAGCTGGGGCAAGATTCGCAGCTGGGGATGTCATATGGTACATCATGCACTGTATCAGAAGCAAAATTATAGCTATGCTGGAATTATTGAGGCACTTAGCGGAGCACCATTTGATGTTTGCTTCATTTCATTTGATGATATTCTTCAAAATCCGCAGATATTAAAGGATATTGATGTTATTATCAATGTTGGAGATGGTGACACAGCTCATACTGGTGGAAGTATTTGGGAAAATCCCAAAATCTCATCTGCAATTCGTGAATTTGTTTACAATGGAGGTGGATTTATTGGTGTTGGCGAACCATCTGGTCATCAATTCCAGGGTCATTTCTTACAGCTGGCGGATTTGATTGGTGTTGAGAAAGAGACAGGATTTACTTTGAATTACGATAAGTATAACTGGGAAGAACATCAGGATCATTTCATTCTTGCCGATACAACAAAGCCGGTAGATTTTGGAGAGGGAAAGAAGAGTATGTACGCATATGCCGGTACAGAAATTCTTGTACAGCGTGAAAAGGAAGTACAGATGGCTGTAAATGAGTTTGGTAAGGGTCGAAGCGTATATATTAGCGGTCTGCCATATAATTTTGAGAACAGCCGTATCTTATATCGAAGCATTTTGTGGAGTGCGCATGGTGAGGCTGTTTTAAATCAGTGGTTTAGTACAAACTTTAATGTAGAAGTCCATGCTTATGTAAAGAATGGAAAATTCTGCGTGGTGAATAATACTTATGAGCCACAGAAGACTACTGTTTACCGCGGTGACAAAAGCAGCTTTGAGTTGGAAATGGCGCCGAATGAGATTAAGTGGTACATGATTTAATAGAATAAAAAAAGACTTTCTAAAACAATCATAACGTACATATGCTAGTATGACGAGATTTGTTTTAGGGAGTCTTTTTTGAACTGTCAGGATCAGATTTATTCAGAGGAATATATTGATTTTATTGGGAATCGAAGTCTTATTGAGTCAAAGTATACGCTTGATTGCAAACAGCCATTAGGTGCTAGGTTTGCATCTCTTTACCTGAAGCTTTCGGATGGATATGAAGATGGAACTGTCTATGGCTATTATAACATTCCAAAGCTGTTTGGTTTGCAGGATACAGGAAGTATGGAATCATCTGGTATTTTGCAGGTAAGGGAAAATCCAGATCTTAAGCTTGATGGAAGTGGTGTTTTGATTGGATTTGTGGATACGGGAATTGATTATGCAGGTTCCATTTTTCTAAAACAAGATGGAACAACTAGAGTAACAGCAATCTGGGATCAGACAATACCGGCCGGAAGCCCAATCAGACTACCTGCGCAGCCAGAGCTTCCAGAGACGCCAGAGAACATTACAAGAACGCCGGAAGGATTTTTATATGGAAGCGAATTTACGCATGAGCAGTTAAACGCAGCAGTAAAAATGGAAGATGCTTATGAAGGAATTTCGTCAAGGGATGAAAATGGGCATGGAACTTTTTTGGCTTCTATAGCGGCAGGAAATGAGCTGCCAGATGGAAGCTTTACTGGTGCAGCGCCAAAAGCAGATATTGCAATGGTAAAGTTAAAGCCTGCTAAGAATCGTTTGCGAGCTTATTATCAGATTAAAGAGGATGCGGTGGCATATCAGGAAAATGATATTATGGCAGGTGTTCTTTATCTTGTATCGTTAGCAAAGAAGCGTCAACAGCCACTTGTGATTTGTCTGGGACTTGGAACGAATGCTGGATCTCATCGAGGTGGCTTGCCACTTGCAAGAATGCTTGAAGGGCTTGGAAGTTCTGTTGGCATCACAATTGTGGCAGGAACAGGAAACGAGACAGCAAGAGGTCATCATTTTGAAGGACAAATTTCATCAGAAAGCGGATATGAGGATGTAGAGATTCGCGTTGCAGAGGGAGAGAATGGCTTCTTTCTTGAATTGTGGGCAAATGAACCAGAAACATATTCAGTCGCGATACGTTCTCCGAATGGAGAAGTAATTCCAAGAATATATGTGAGGCCAGGGCGCATTGAAATTTTAAATTTTGCACTGGCACGGACAAGAGTGGAGCTTTCGTATAGACTTTCTGTTACGGGAACAGGTGAGTTTCTTGCACTGCTTCGCTTTATCAATATTACACCAGGTGTCTGGACAGTACGTGTATATAATGATCTTTTTATAACAGGTCGTTATCATATGTGGCTTCCGATAGAATCATTTTTGAGGCAGGATACTGTATTCCTTCGTCCTTCAGAATTTATAACGCTTACTTCGCCGTCTGATGCAGCAAATGTGATTTCAGTCAGCAATTACAATCATCAAAATAATAGTATTTACCTATATTCAGGGCGTGGCTATACTACAGATGGCCGGATTTGTCCAGATTTGGCGGCGCCTGGCGTTGGAATTGAAGGTTTTACATCGTCGTTATCAGGTGTGGGAAATGAACTCCGTCGTGTACAAAGAAGTGGTTCAAGTGTTGCAGCAGCACATATGGCGGGAGCAGCGGCATTATTTTGCCAGTGGACAAGAGAAAGCGGGATTCGCTATTTTAGTAGTACAGATGTAAGAACGTATTTTATCAGAGGTGCAAAAAGAGATTCATCGAGAACATATCCCAATAGGGAATGGGGCTTTGGAACACTTGATTTGTATGGTGTTTTTAAAAATCTTCAGACGCAGATTTTCTGAAGTCGTTACAGTTCACGCGTAATATGAACTGTAACCTGAATTCCAGTAAAAAAATACTATACAGATTCGAGAAAAAGAGGTATAATGTCAACAGATATTTCAGTAAAAATGGCGAAAATCTGTCAAAAATCAGAAAAAGTTATATGCATCAAACAAAAGGGATGAAAGGAGATAAATCAATATGGAGATGCAAAATCAGATAAAGGAATATGTGGCACTATATGAAAGTGAAGTTAGAAAACTGGCAGACCAGTTAAGAAATGAAAGCATGCCACAGCTAACAGAGGAGCTTTTTAGCGAATTTGAAACAAATGGAAACCGTATGCGATATGAGGCTGTTTACTTTGGAAGAAGAAAGTTCTTATCAGTGCTTGGTCTTGCGAGTGTGATCTGGCATGGAAAAGAAGATATTCAAAAGTTAGAAGAGGTAATACGAGAAATTTGTGCAGAGGAGTGCTGGGCACTTCCAGCACATGTGAGAAGAAAGGAAAATCCAAATTGGAGAGGTGTAATCGATCTTTTTGCAAGTGAAACAGGTCAGGCACTTGCACATCTTACAACTCTTTTAAAAGATGAGCTTTCAGAAGAGGTGATTACTCTTGCACAAAATGAAGTGAAGGCTCGTATTCTTAAGCCATTTATAGAGTCTAAAGTGCCATATGCAAGCTGGGAACAGGCAACGAATAATTGGAATGCTGTTTGCTGTGGTAATGTGGGAAGTGCAGCTCTTCTTCTTATGAAGGAAGGAACAGAAAAGAAAAAACTGTTAGAACGACTTAATTATGCACTGGAAAATTATTATTTAGAAGGCTTTGGCATGGATGGTGCATGTCAGGAGGGCCTTGGTTATTGGGTATATGGTTTTACGTATTTTATATTATTTGCATTAGCACAAAGAGAATACGATCCATCAAAGGATCTTATGGCATCTGAAAAGGTAAATGCGATAGCTCATTTTCAACAGAAGTGTTATTTTGCCGGAGGTCGTACTATTAGCTTTTCTGATGGTGATTCAAGAGGAACATATCCAATGGGACTTACCTGCTGCTTGGCAGATCAGTACAGTGATATTCGTTTTCCAGATACATTATATGCGCAAAAGCTTGATGGAGACAGCTGTTGGAGATGGATTGGCATTTACTGGAACTGGTATTGGACACATCGCTATTTGGACGATGTACAGAATAAAAAGGCAGAAGAACCAAAGCCGTTAGAACAAAGCGGTGCTTGTGTTTTACAGGATGCGCAGTGGTGTATTTTAAGAGGTGCAAAACAAACAGCTGTTATTGCAAAGGGTGGAAATAATGGTGAACCACATAATCATAATGATGTTGGAAGTTTTCATTACCTGGTAGACGGAGAAGCTTTTTTGGATGATTTAGGCGCTGGAGAATACACAAAGGATTATTTTTCTGAAAAACGTTATGAGATTTTCTGTAATAGAGGTGAAAGCCACAATATTCCGATCATTGGAGATGTTGATCAAAAGGCAGGAAAGGAATACTGTGCCGATAGATTTGAATTAACGAAAGATCGTAATATTTTGATTTCATTTGCAAAGGCATATGGAATTGAAGCACAGAAGGTATACCGTGAGATTTGGTTAGATGAAAATACGGGAAAACTTACTTTATGTGATTATATTCAGTGCAGACCGGGTGTTGAAGTTCATGAAAATCTTGTTACCAGACTGCCTGTAAGTGTTGAAAATGATAGTGTCGTAATTCATGGAGAAAAGCATTGTGCTATTTTACATGCAGAGGGACGTAAGGGTGAATTTAAAATCAAAACAGTAGAACATTTAAATCATCAGGGTATATTGGAGAATATTAATGTCATTCGCTGGGACGTTTGCTGTGATGAACCTCAAAACAGCAAAATTGGTATTGCAGACAGCAAAATTTGTCTGCACATAACAGAATAAGTCGAGTATAATTGAATGGGCAGGTAGTAACCTGCCTATTCTTTTAAAAGATGGGAGGAATAAATGAGAAAGAAACAGTTAAAAACAAGAATAAGCGCACTTTTTATGGCTGTTTCACTTTCTGTAGTGGGAAGCTTTGCTGGAGTAAAAACAATACCGGCAGCAGAAGAAATGAGCACAACCGACATTAGCTTGTATCAGGAAGAGAATCAGACGCAAGAGAAAATCGAAGTGCAGACTGAGACTAGTCCACAGCTAGAAACTTCAGCAGCAATAACAGAAAGTCCACAGTCGGAAAGCATACAGCCAGAGAGTACACAGTCAGAGAGTACACAACCGGAAAGTATACAGCCAGAAGGTACACAACCGGAAAGTACATCGTTAGAGACTGAGTCAACGATAGAAACAGCTTCTGAACATGAAGAAACAACAGTGGGAGAAGATGTAAGTGAAACAATAACTGAAACAGCTATTGAAACGACAGTAGAAGAATCTCCTGAAGAATCATCTGGAGAAAATATATTTGCAGAAGAATCTTCTGAGGAAGTATCATCGGAAGAAATGACAGAAGAGTTAACAGAAGAGTTAACAGAAGAAGAGTCAACTGAGGAAATAGAAGAGGAAACTACCGAGTTTGAATATGGAATTGACTTTTTAGATCTTGGAGATGTGACTCAGATTATTCAAATTTTATCATGTCGGATAGAGGGAAGTCAGGTTATTGTCAAAGGAAAAATTAACCATAAGTTTAAGACAGCGGATGAGAAATTGTATCTGTTTGAGGAGCCAATGTATCAAAAAGACATTACAGGCAGTCCGATTGCAGATGTGAAAAAAGAAGATACGTTTGAATTTTCTGTTCCGCTGAATAATAATACAGCACAGTCAAAGTTGTATTCTAAATTTTTTGTTGGAATGAAATTTAGGGATGGTACGTATCAGGCATTGAGTGATGGATGCTTTATTACAAATCCAGAAGCATTGGCAGAAAATCAGTCATCATATCCGCAGGCAAGAAGCAAAAAAGGGCTTCTCACAGATATTGCTTTTGGAACAGATATTGAAGAATTAGGCCTTAGTTATACAAATGTAAATATTGTAATGAATGAGCTAATTAATGGCAGCGGATATTCTTATACATATAATGGGAAAACATATCAGTATTCATCAAATTGTATTGCCAAGTTAGACCAAACACTTCTTATGTACGACCGAAATAATATTATCGTGAATGCGATTTTATTATGGCAGCCAGATCAAAATCCACATAGCTTTGGCTATCCTGGTGCAAATGCATCAATTGGTGCATATCATGGATGGAACGTTGTCTCAAAGGAAGGAATTGAATGCATTTCAGCAGCGCTTCATTTTCTCGGTGAGCGATATGGCAGAAGTGATCATGCATATGGACATATTGCAAGCTGGACAGTTGGAAATGAAGTTAATGCAGATACTTCGTGGAATTACACAGGTCACCAGTCTGCGCCGGATTATGCATATATTTATACCAATATGATGAGAATTACAAGCCAGGCAGTGAAAAGCAGCTGTGCACATGCGCGAGTTTTTATGTCGTTAGACATGTATTGGCATGGTGTGTCTGGAGGAACACGTTATGATGGAAAAGAGCTAATTGACTATGTAAACACCTATATGAAGGCAGAGGGTGATATTGAGTGGGGAGTAGCATTCCATCCATATGGAAATCCACTTACGGAGGCAGAGTGGTGGAATGATAATGCAACCTTTAATGAAAATGCGATTTTTATTTCAATGGAGAATATTTCAGTTTTAACTGGATATTTGTGTAAAAATGGATTGCGAAATCCAGATGGCTCCGTAAAGCATGTGATATTGTCTGAGCAGGGATATACATCACATTCGTTTAACCAGGGAAATGTAGAGTGGAAGCAGGCAGCGGCACTTGCTTATGCGTATTATGTGACTGAAGCTAACCCTTATATTGATGCATTTATTGCAATGAGAGAAGTAGATGCGAAGCCGGAGGCAGATGCGGGAATACATCAGGGCCTTTGGTATAATGATGAAAATAAGGCATTGTGTACATTTGCAAAGAAGCCTGCGTGGACGGTATGGAAATATATTGATACAAATCAATCATTTGCGTATACAGATTCACTTGCATCGCTTGTTGGATTGCCGTCATTTTCATCTGTATATGGTTCTGTAATGGCGTCAAAAAACAGGAGTGCAGATTTAGGTACCGGCGGATATGCCGCGTCATGTAATGTTGGAACGACTCTTATGAATGGCTGGTATGGTGAGTATGGATTAACTTCCTGCAGTGCAGACAGCCAGAAGATTGCCGTAAATGCAGGAGCAAACAGTCCATTCACATATGCAGGAATTGCACGCGCAGGAAATGTTGATTTTTCTTCACAGCGTTATTTTTGTTTTAATATTTCAGGAACGGCTGGAGATAATCAAAATTTGAGAGTGCGCATGCGTTTTACAAGCGGTCAGGACACGCTTGAAACGGAGCTTGCACTGAAAAAGAATGTAAATCAGATGATATATGCTGATCTTGGAAACTGGAAGGGAAAAAGCAATGTTTCTAAGATTCAGATTTGGGTGCAGCAGGATGGAACTGAAAAATGGCAGAATGGAAGCTTTACAATTCAGAATGTATGCCAAAGCAGTGGTATAAGTACAACATCAGCACCATCACTTACAATTACAGAATCGGGATACACAGGAGTAACTCAAGATGCATTTACAGCATACTGCAAGGTGAGCGGAACAAAGCCGGTTGCAAGAGTAGAATATAGTGCATGGAATATTGCATTCAGCACAGAGAAAACAGTTACAAAGCGGGGAAGCATTTCTGGTGGATATTCTCAATGCAGTTTCTCAATTTCTGAGTTTGGGTGGAGAACAGGTGCATATGGTGTTCGAATTGTGGCATATGATACGGACAATGTAGCTTCAAAGCCAGTGCTAGTTAGTGTCACTGTGAAGGGTGCGGCAGAGGCACTTGTTATTTACAATGTTTATACAACAGATATTTCTTATAATGGATTTACACTTACAGTAGAAGCTGCCAGTGATTATGGTCTTTCTGGAAATTCTTCTGTAGCAGTATGGAGCAGTACCGCAGGACAGGCAAAGACTCTTATCTGGTATCCGCTTCAGTTTGTAAATGGACGGGCAAGTGTTCGCGTAAATATTTCAAATCATGGAAATTATAGAGGTGAATATAATTGTCATGCGTATGTTACTGATAATAGGGGAACAAAAAAGCTGTATGCATTAACAGCATCTGTTCCTACACCAGTTCCCAAGATTACATCAGCATCTGTAACGGAAGTTAGTGCTTTGGGATATCAGGTGAATGCAAATTTTGATTGTCCGCTTGGTGTGTCAAAGGCAGAGATGAAAACATGGACAGACAAACTTGGTTTAGGCGCTGCTGTGACAACGAATATGACGGTCAATGGGTCAAGTGTAATGTCATACGTAATGACTTCTGCTCATCAAAATAAAAGTGGAACGTATCATTCTGTTATTTATTTGTATGATAAAGCAGGAAATTGCGTAACGAGAACACTTGATGTTCAAATTCCAGAGGATTTGGATAGAGTGAGTGGAAAGCCAAAAATTACAGCTTCATGTACACAGACAAGTGCCGATAATTATCGAATTTCGTTCCAGTACAGTACATTTTTTGGCGTAAATGCGATTCGTGTTGCAACATGGACAGCAGAAAATGGTCAGGATGATCTTGTTTGGAGAGATATAAATTATAATTCATCCACAATGTCAGGATATATTGACCTTCCAGCGAAAGATAAAAAGGGAGGCCCATATATTAATGATGTATACATATGGGATTATGCAGGACAGTTTAGTATGTATCGTGTTATTACGAATACACCTTCTAAAATGCCAAAAATTGTTAAGATTACAGTATCAGAAGTGAGCAGTACTGGATATCGTGTAACAGCTCAGATTGAGGCTTCAAGAGGAATATCGAAAGTGCTGTTGCCGACATGGACAGAGGCAAATGGTCAGGATGATTTAGTTTGGCATCAGGCAAGCGTTTCACAGAATACTGCAACATGTTATATCCGTACGTCAGATCATAAAAATGAATATGGAACTTATATTACACATGTTTATGTATATGATGCGGATGGAGATTTTGCTCTGGAAGGAACGTATGTGCCACTTGACCAGAATACACAAAATGGCTATACAGGTTTGCTTCTTCGTGATGGAAAATGGAAGTATTATCAGAATGGAGCGTTAGGGGAAAATTATATAGGACTTGTAAGCAATGGTGGAAGCTGGTATTATGTAGAGCGAGCAGAGGTGAACTGGAGTTATACAGGATTGACCTACTACGAAGGCAGTTGGTATTATGTGAGATCAGGTGTTGTTGACTGGTTATATACTGGATTGTGCTTACATGATGGTGTTTGGTATTATATAAAAAATGGTTTATTAGATTGGTCTTACACCGGATTGTGTTTCCACAGCAAAGTCTGGTATTACATTAAGAATGGTCAGATAAACTGGAATTATACTGGTCCATGTCAGTATAATGGAGAGTGTTATTATGTAGAAAATGGTGTGTTGAATTGGAGCCATGATTTGAATAACGATAGTGGAAAGACATATGCATCTGTTCTTGTAGAACCAGATGTAGATAATCAGAAGGCAGCAGCGATATTGGAAGAGAAGGCAATTATGGTTGAAGAGGATCATGCACAGCCGACAGTTTTTACGGCACAGTCAGAACCAGAAGTAAAAATGCCACTACAATCAGAAATGCCATCAGAGGCAGATGCAACACTACCAATGCAATCAGATAAACAGCAGATTGAATTGAATTGGTTTGTTATTATTGTAAAAACATTTCTTTCATACATTAAAGAGTGTATTGGTATGTAATCTGGAGCAACAATAAAATATTAGCAATATAAAACGTCAGGAAGCAATTGGAAATACAATAGCTCCTGACGTTTTATCTATGCTTTTCACTATATTGTTATGATTTCTTAAATGAAGCAACATCTTCTTTTGTGCAGCCCTCTTTTGAATATCGCGCTTTTTCATAAAGGGCATGCAGAAGATGTGTGCGCTCATCATCTGGCAGTTTTGCATACTGTTCAAGCTCCAGAGGAGTCAGTGATACAGGAATGAAATTGCCAGCCTTTTTGTTTAAATGGCTTCCCTGCTGAATCTGCTTTTTAAATTTTTTTCGAATAGTGGTATTCGGATTAAACAGCATAGAAAAAAGAGAATCATGTTCTTTTTTTTCAGAATCCTGAAGAAAAGTAGATTCTGTTTCTTCATTAATAAATTCCTGTATATCGCCAGTTACTGCAGATGGCTTGTAGAAACGATGTACAAGCATCAGTATTGTATAGCCAATTCCTACAAGCGCACCTGCACTGACAACAAATAAAATGGCAGCAAATAAAATATCATAAAGCATTTTAAGCCAGGCAGGTGTAGGTTTAACATCGCCAAACATAGCAGATTGTCCAGAGGTGGCAAGTGACTCAGCTGCTGTTTCTATGACTGTCTGTTCTTCACTGGAGAAATGAGAGAAAATCCATCGCAAAAAATCACGTATAGCGATGCCGATGGAATAAACAATATGATCTAGTGGAAGAAGTGGAACAACAAGCATGACCACAAGAGCCAGTATTGAAAAGGCAATCATGAGTGCACGGTTCGTAGAAATAATCTGTTTGCCAGGAAGGTTTGCTATATTGCGTCTGCTGTAAAGATAGCGATTAAGGCTTTTTAGATTCGTGTATACAAGAAAATCAGTCAGCCAGGCAAATGTAATCCAGTAGAGTATTGTTTGAAGATCATTTCGTTTTAGCAGCAAGGCGATAAAAAAGAGAAGAACAAAATACCCTAAAAAGCCGGCACTTGGCGAATCAAAAAGACCACCTGATTCAATTACGTTTTCATCCACAATTTCATAGTCGTCTGTTTTTTGAAGACGGGAAGGAATACGGATTAGCATGATAGCTACTGAAAGAATCAAAAAGTACAGCTTCTCCCAAAAGTTGCTTCCAATAAAAAACAGCAAAATGGCACATGCAATACCAATAATGAAATAGCTGACAAAATGCTTGATTTTTTCCTGGCCATAAGCAGTAACTGCAAATGGAATCAGCAAAAGAAAACTGTGAAAAAAGTAGAATAAGTAATGAGAAGGAAAAATAAGACAGGAGAGAAATGCAGTAATTCCAAGAATTAACAAAAATCCATGAATATGCTCTGTCAGAGCCTGAAGCTTAATTCTCATATTTGTTTACCTCCCATCGTATAATGTCCATATTTGGTATTTTCCGTACGCGAAGCTCCATGTCCTCGTAGAGAGGTGCAATCCACATAGCGCTGCTGCCAGTTTTGATCAGCTGTTCAAATGCATCCTGCAGGGAATTGCTCATTGAGTTAGAGATCATGATATAAAGCGGAGCAGAAGTCGAGTTAGCCATTTTATTTGTGAGTTCATGCAGTTGGTCTGTACATGATACAACTGTTCGTGTAAGATCGATTCTTGCAAGAACCTCAGCAATAGCATTCACATGACGAAGACCGCTTCCTGTAGGAATTACAGCAACCTGATCAGTAATACAGTCACTTCCGTTGCATATCATTCTGGTGGGAACACCAGTATTAAGGAAGTAGTAGCTGATTGATGCGGCAAGCCGGATTGCGATTTCGTGAAGCTGTTCATATACCCATACAGTTTCTGTTTCCAGATTTAAAATAATAATGGCTTCCTGAGAAGATGTAGAGTCGTGAACATTAACCATAAGATCACCAGTTCGTGCACTGGCAGTCCAGTTTACGCTATTCATCGGGTCAGTAGATGTGTAATCTCGTATGCCGCGAAACTCAAAAGGATCCTCATATAAAAATTGGCGGCTAGTCATGGTTCCTATCATTTTTCGAAACGGTACGTCAAGACAATTAATATTTAGATATCTAGGATAAACATATAAATAGGTATTTTGATTCAATGTGCTGATATATTCACTTGTCATAAGTAGATTGGATGAGATGATATCAGATTGTGTAATCTCATAGTATCCGCGCTTTTGACAGGAGAAGACAAGCGTTCTTCGTATTCTTTGGTGAAACAAAACAGAAAAAACATCGTTTTTATAGTTGAAATCAGAAACGCTTGTATTTTCCATATTTTGAAATACAAGATTGCGGCTAACCTGAAACTTGACGTTGAGGTAGGCAAGCGGGAGAAGCTTCCTGTTTTCAATAACTTCTGTCAATGTGGCTTGTTCGCCTTCTAGGACTGCCTTATCTTGAAAGTGGATTGAAACAGAGAGATTTTTGTCCCAAAAAGTTTTGTAGATCAAATCCTGCAATATGTATAAAAGACCTGCTGCGGCTAATAAAAGAAGTATTTTCATGGCAAATCCTCAGTCTTATTCGTGTTTTCCCCAGTTTTCAGTAGGAACGGCAACATCAGACAGTAGCTTTTCAATAATTTCAGTACCTGTTGACTGGCTGCCAACGCCGCGGCTTAAGACAAGGCGATGAGCAAGAACGAAGACAGCGACAGCCTTGATATCTTCTGGAACGACAAAGCTTCGTTCATGTAAAAAGGCATACGCCTTTGATGCGTTCAAAAGTGCAAGTGTCCCTCGTGGGCTTACGCCAGTAACTACATAAGGATGACGTCTGCTTTGCTGTGAAAGTTCTGTCATGTAATCAAGCAGAAGCGGATGAACAAAAACTTTTTTATAATCCCTTTGTGCTGCAACAATTTCCTCAGTAGTGCATACAGCAGACAGTTCAGCAAGCGGCTGGGCATGTTCAAAACGCGTCAGGATAGAAAGCTCCTCTTCTTTAGATGGAAGCCCCATAGAAAGCTTCATGAAGAAACGGTCAAGTTGTGCCTCAGGCAGAGGAAATGTTCCAGTTGTCTCAACAGGATTTTGTGTTGCGATAACAATAAAAGGAGTAGGAAGGGGTCTGGTCTTTCCGTCTACAGTAACTTGACGCTCCTCCATGCATTCTAAAAGTGCAGATTGTGTTCTTGGTGTAGCGCGGTTAATTTCGTCTGCCAATAAAATATTGCAGAAAACAGGGCCTGATTTAAATACGAACTCACCCTGCTTCTGATTGTAATAGTTTAATCCAGTTACATCAGATGGCAGCAAATCTGGTGTAAACTGTACACGGGAAAAGGAGGCATCCAAAGAGCGGGCAAGTGACTTAGCCATAACTGTCTTGCCCGTTCCAGGAACGTCCTCCAATAGAATATGACCGCCGGCAATTAAGGAAGTCATGACCATATCGATCACCTTTCCCTTTCCAACGATCACGGATTCAATGTTTTCTTTTAATTTCGTTAGTGTACTCATAAAATCTCCTTTTCTGAAGCATTTAAATTTTGTCTTCAGTATAGCATAGTTATTGAAAAAAGTGGAAAAAAGATGTAATTAATCAGGAATTTGTTTGCCAGAAGCATCCATGTGAAAATGATCTTTATAAACAAGCTCAGACAGCGTTACAAATTCATAACCCTTTGACTGAAGTGTTGAAATAACAGTTTCAAGTGCATCTTTTGTATATTTGGCACCATTATGCATCAAAATGATGGATCCGTTTGAAAGCTCAGGATTTAATGCAGTTCTATCAATGATAGATTGAACACCGTAGTCTTTCCAATCTAAGCTGTCAATATCCCACTGAATACTAAGATATCCACATTCTGTTGCTGTTTGTATTAAAAGATTGTTGTAGTCGCCATAAGGTGGTCTGAAAAAGCACATATTTTGACCAGTCAGCTCCTTTACATTTTTGTGTACCTGCATTAACTCATCGCGGATCTGTTCTTTTGAAAGTGTGCTCATCTCTGGATGTGTCTGTGAATGATTTCCTATATCGTGTCCGGCAGAAGCAATTGCCTTGACATCATCAGGATAGGCATCTACCCAGCTTCCTGTTAAGAAAAAGGTAGCATGAATTTGATTTCGTGCCAGAATTGACAAAAGATCAGCTGTATCTTCATTGCCCCAGGCTGCGTCAAATGTAAGCGCAATTTTCTTTTGATCAGTCTGAACACAATAAATTGGCAATTCTCGTGAACCTTGGGTAGTGCTTACCATTACGGCGGCGGGAAGTGTAAAAGCAGTAAGCAGAAGAAGCAAAAAAGCAGCAGAAATTAAAAGAGTTTTGAAAGAAAATGGATGAAAGACATCTTTTTGAAAATTGAACATGGAAGGACACCTGATACCTTTTTAATAACTGATATGTAAAGAAGGTGGGATTCATGATGATTTTTCTTATTGTATGTTTTGATTATCTGTAGTACAATAAAAACAAGAGAAAAAATTGTTACATTATGAGAGGATGGTTTTCAAATTATGTATTATGTAGATGAACATATTAAAAATACAAATCGCGTTTTTCCGCAGCAGGGCCGTTATGATTATCTGCGTTATGATATGAATGAAAATCCGGAGGGACTGCCAAAGGAATTTGTAGACAGCGTATTAAAAGAGATTACACCAGAATTTCTTTCGATATATCCTGAGCCGGATCGCTTCTTAAATAAGTATGCAGCCTATATTGGCGCATCATATGAAAATGTAGTAGCAGTAAATGGTTCTGATATGGGAATACGTTATCTGTTAGAGACATTTGGTGAAAAAGGAAAAGATGTTGTCACAGTTGCACCAAGCTTTGAAATGTATTGGGTAAACTGCAGCATTCTTGGCCTTCATCATGTTCCAGTTGCATATGAGCCGGATATGACGATTTCGATTGATAAAATTTTAGATGTCATTACAGAAAATACTAGAATTGTAGTGCTATTAAATCCAAACAATCCTATCGGCAATGTTTACACTGAAGATGAATTGGAAAAGGTAATCGAAAAAACAAAGAAAGTCGGTGCAATCGTTATTATTGATGAAGCGTATCATTATTTTTATCCAAATACTTTCTTAAAATATGCACTGAATGAAGAAAATGTTGTGCTTTTGCGTACATTTTCAAAGTTGTTTTCGATTGCTGCATGTCGTCTTGGCGTTGTAATCAGCAATCCTCAGATTATTCATTATGTGAAAAATGCGAAGCTGACATTTGATGCAAATGCGATTGCACTATTGTTTGCAGAACGCATTTTAGATCATCCAGATATGATTGAGCAGCTAATAGAAACGGAAAAAGAGGGAAAGGCATATACTCTTGCAGAACTAACAAAGCATGGATACGAGACAAGAGACTGCCGTGGAAATTTTATTTTCGTGACACCAAAACATCAGGCGACCGAGGTTGCGCAGAAATTAGAGACAGAAAAAAAGATTTTAGTAAAATCATATGGCAATGAAATGCTGAAAAAATATCTGCGTATTTCAGTTGGTTCAAAAGATGCAATGGAACGTTTCCTGACTGCATTTTTTGAGATCGATGAAAGAGCATAATATAGATTTAGCAGACGTTTGAATGAAAAATACGAGTACAAGGAGAACGATTTGAAAAAAGTCATTACGTATGGTACGTTTGATCTGCTGCATTATGGCCATATAAACCTGCTCAAACGTGCGAAGGCGCTGGGAGACTATTTAATTGTGGGTGTAACAACAGATAGTTTTGATATCAGCAGAGGAAAACTGAATGTTCAGCAGTCTCTAATGGAGCGTATTCAGGCAGTAAAAGATACTGGACTTGCAGATGAGGTTATACCAGAGGAGTACATTGGTCAAAAAATAGATGATATTCGTCGATATCATATTGATGTTTTTGCAATTGGTTCAGATTGGGAAGGCAAATTTGATTACCTGAAGGAATATTGTGAGGTGGTTTATCTTCCGCGCACTGCTAATATTTCCAGTACAAAGCTTCGTCAGGAAAATAGTGGTATACGTCTTGGTATTATTGGCTATGAGCCAATGGTTGAAAAATTTATTCAGGAATCCAGGTATGTAGGAAATGTAGAGCTGTCGGGGATTTTTCAGCCGCCAATAAAGCAAGAACAATTGTCAGAAGGTTTGTTATTACATGAAAAAAAGTATGCAGGAAGCCTTACAGTTTATGAAACGCTGCAGGAATTGCTTGATGAGAGTGATGCAGTCTATGTGGTAACATCGCCGGATAAACGGGCTTGGTACAGCCAAAAGGCATTAGAGCAAAAAAAACATGTTCTTTGCGAATCACCAGTGGCACTAGAAAAAGAGGGTGCACTTTTTCTGACAAGACTTGCAAAAGAAAAAGGCTGTGTTTTCTTAGAAGCTATTAAAACCGCATATTTTATGGCATTTAACCGTCTTGTTCTTATGGCAAAGAGTGGAGAGGTTGGAAATATCAAGGCAGTTGAAGCAACCTGTACACAGATGACGCCGCCGCCTGTAGGTTACCAAAAGGGTGGCTTTGGCAGTATGGCAGTATGGGGACCATTTGGATTATTGTCTGTATTTTCAATTTTGGGGGCAGATTATAAAAAATGTGATATGGTGACATATCAGACAAAAAATGATCAAGATCTTTTTTCAAAGATAAATTTTTTGTACGCAAATGCAGCCGCATCTATCAAGACAGGAATTGGTGTAAAGTCAGAAGGTGAGCTTATCATAACAGGGACAAAAGGATATATTTATGTACCGTCACCGTGGTGGAAAACAGATTATTTTGAAGTTCGTTATGAGGACTTTACACAGAACAGACGCTATTTCTATAAGTTGGATGGAGAAGGGCTTCGCTATGAGATAGCTGCTTTTTCGCGTGCTATTCAAAACGGAGTAAACACAGGCTGTATGGATGAGAAAATTACGGCATCGATAAGCAGTGTAATGGAACAGTTTTATGATAAAGAATGCCATAATCATGATTTTATATCTTGATAGAATGATATCAGGATCAAAAGGTCAGTTCAGGCAAAGATTTTGTAAAAAAAAGTCTGGTAATTTGTCTAAAATATGCTATACTATTAAAGATTGTGTGGTTAAACAATAGCCATAAATCAAATTAGGACAAGAGTTTGTCTGTAATAGGATGGGCTTTAGAGTCTGGAAGACAGAGAGGAGAACCCGGTATGGCCAAGGGAAAGAAGAAGTCGGCCAAGACACCGCTTTTAATTGTGGTGCTTGTATTGTTGATTATTGTTTTTGCGGGACTTTGTGTATTTTATTTTGGATTAAAGCATTATCTTGGAAAAACGAATTATGTAGATGATAGTGAAGTTACCATTAATTATGGTTTGTTAACAGCAGATGAAGATGATGTGGAAGGATTTACTGAGATGGAGACACTGGATTCAGAGGCAGCTGCAGCTTTTGCTAAGGAAGTAAATGTAGGTCAAAATATTGATGTTGCTTCTGATGGCAATGTTTATAATATCCTGCTGATTGGTTCTGATACTAGAAATGGATGGTATGGAAATTCCGATTCCATGATCTTAGCTTCCATCAATTCGCAGACAAAGACAATTTATATGACAAGCTTTATGCGAGATTTGTATGCTAACATTCCAAATGTTGGTATAAGAAAGCTAAACAGTGCCTATGCAATTGGCGGAGGTCCGCTCCTTGTTTCTACAATCGAAAGTAATTATCGTGTTGATATTGATAACTATGCATCAGTTGACTTTAGTTCGATGGCTAATATCATAGATCTTGTAGGTGGTGTTGATCTGGAAGTTTCAACACAGGAGGCTGGTTATATCAATATGTATCTGGATGAACAGTGCGGACTTCAGGGATTAAATGCTTCTGATTACTATGTTGCAGGTGGTGGAATTACACATCTGAATGGAAATCAGGCAGTTGGATTTGCAAGAATCCGTTACACAAGCCGTGGAAATGAGCATTCCGATTATGGCCGTACTTCAAGACAGAGAGAGATTCTTGTACAGCTGATGCAAAAAGCAAGATCTCTGGATGCAACAACTTTGCTCGCTGTTGTAAATAATATGCTTCCGCTTATTACTCACAATATTGATGCGGGAACATTGACAACCTTGATTGCTAACGCACCTTCCTATATAAATTATGATATTCAGACGGATCGTATACCATATGATGGTCTGTATTCAAATTTAGGTGAGGAGCTTGTTCCAGATTTTGAGGCAACAATTAATCGTCTGCATCAAACAATTTATGGAAATTAAATAAAAGCAAAATTCGTCTTATCTTCTTGATAGGGCGAATTTTTTTGCAAAAAAATAAAAAAGTGCTTGACAGATTTTGAAATTATGTTATACTTCTTATAGAACAAATGAAACATACATAACTCGCAGCCACTAAGCGATTGTTCTCAAGACATCATAGACAAAATATACCAAATGATGTCGTGCAGTGGCAGATAAGGAGGGGCTATGAATATTAATAAATTTACACAGAAATCAATGCAGGCAGTTCAGGATTGTGAAAAGCTTGCGTATCAATATGGAAACCAGGAAATTGATCAGGAGCATCTGATCGTTGCGCTGTTACATCAGGAAGATAGTTTGTTTGCAAAACTGATCACCAAGATGGATATTCAGCTTGAATATTTTGAAAACAGAGCAGTTCAGACACTTGAAAAAAAGGTTAAGGTGTCTGGTGGAAACGGACAGCTTTATGTCAGCAATGCACTGAATAAGGTACTTGTAAGCGCAGAGGACGAAGCAAAGGCAATGGGAGACGAATATGTTTCCGTTGAGCATCTTGTCCTGTCACTTATTCGTTATCCAAACAATGATGTAAAGGAACTGTTTCGTGAGTTTGGTATTACCAGAGAACGTTTTCTTCAGGTATTATCTACGATTAGAGGAAATCAGAGAGTGACATCTGACAATCCAGAAGCTACTTACGATACACTGAACAAGTATGGCAGTGATCTTGTTGATAAGGCAAGAGATCATAAGCTTGATCCAGTAATCGGACGAGACAGCGAGATTAGAAATGTTGTACGTATTCTTTCACGTAAAACAAAGAATAACCCTGTTTTAATTGGTGAGCCGGGTGTTGGTAAGACTGCAGTTGTAGAGGGTCTTGCACAGCGTATTGTCCGCGGTGATGTTCCAGAAGGTTTGAAGGATAAAAAGATCTTTTCACTTGATATGGGTGCACTGGTAGCTGGTGCAAAGTATCGTGGTGAATTTGAGGAGCGTCTGAAAGCTGTTCTAGATGAAGTTAAAAAGAGCGAAGGTAAGATTATTCTATTCATCGATGAGCTTCATTTGATTGTTGGTGCAGGTAAAACTGATGGCGCAATGGATGCCGGCAACATGTTAAAGCCGATGCTTGCAAGAGGTGAGCTTCATTGTATTGGTGCGACAACACTTGATGAGTATCGCAAATATATTGAAAAGGATCCAGCACTAGAGCGTCGTTTTCAGCCAGTTTTAGTTGATGAGCCAACGGTAGAAGATACTATTTCCATCCTGAGAGGTCTGAAGGATCGTTATGAGGTTTATCATGGTGTAAAGATTACCGATGCTGCGCTTGTAACAGCAGCAACACTCTCTAATCGTTATATCTCAGATCGTTTCCTTCCAGATAAGGCAATTGATCTTGTCGATGAGGCATGTGCGCTTGTAAAGACCGAGATGGATTCCATGCCGGCTGAAATGGATGAGCTAAGTCGTAAGATTATGCAGCTTGAAATTGAGGAGGCTGCATTAAAGAAGGAAACTGATCACTTGTCACAGGAGCGTCTTGAGACACTCAAGCAGGAACTTTCAAGTCTGCGTGAAGAGTTTGCAGGCATGAAGGCGCAGTGGGACAATGAGAAAAAGTCAGTAGATCACTTAAGCAAGCTGCGTGAGGAAATAGAGCAAGTTCATCAGCAGATTGCTCAGGCACAGCAGAAGTATGATCTTAACAAGGCAGCTGAGTTACAGTATGGCAAGCTGCCACAGCTTGAAAAACAGCTGGCAGCAGAGGAAGAATCTGTAAAGTCAAAGGATCTTTCTCTTGTTCATGAGGCTGTTACAGATGATGAAATCTGTAAAATTATTTCAAAATGGACAGGTATTCCTGTTGCCAGACTTACAGAGGGTGAGCGCGAGAAGACACTTCATCTGGCTGATGAGCTTCATAAGAGAGTCGTTGGTCAGGATGAGGCTGTTGAGAAAGTAACAGAGGCGATTCTTCGTTCTAAGGCAGGAATTAAGGATCCTTCAAAGCCGATTGGTTCGTTCCTTTTCCTTGGACCAACTGGTGTTGGTAAGACAGAGCTTGCAAAGGCGCTTGCTCAGAATCTGTTCGATGATGAAAACAACATGGTTCGTATTGATATGTCGGAGTACATGGAGAAGCATTCTGTATCTCGTCTGATCGGAGCGCCTCCGGGATATGTTGGATACGATGAAGGCGGTCAGCTGACAGAGGCAGTACGTCGTAAACCATACAGTGTTGTTTTGTTTGATGAGGTAGAAAAGGCTCATCCTGATGTATTTAACATCTTACTTCAGGTACTTGATGATGGTCGAATCACTGATTCCCAGGGTCGTACCGTAGACTTTAAGAATACGATTTTGATCATGACATCTAATATTGGATCCTCATATTTGCTTGATGGCATTGATGAGCAGGGCAATATCAGATCAGAGGCAGAGTCAGCTGTTATGAATGATCTTCGCGGTCATTTCCGTCCAGAGTTTTTGAATCGTCTTGATGAGATAATCCTCTTTAAGCCATTAACAAAGGACAATATTGGCAATATCATTCATCTAATGGTAGCAGATGTCAATAATCGTCTTGAAGATCGTGAGCTGTCGATTTCTCTGACAAAGGATGCAGAGCAGTATATTGTTGAGCATGGTTATGATCCAGTATATGGTGCAAGACCGCTGAAGCGTTACCTGCAGAAGAATGTTGAGACACTTGCAGCAAGAATCATTCTTTCTGGAGAAGTTCACGCACAGGATGTTATTGAAATTGATGTCGGTGATGGTGGTTTGAAGGCAGAAGTTGTTCATACACCTAAGAAGGCATAAAAGGGTCTTTGTTACAGTTCATGAATATCACTTGCAATTTTTATTGATTGATAGTATAGTTTAAGAGGTATCTTCTAAAAAAGAAGATGCCTCTTTTCTAATACTAATTAAAAAAGTCAGTATTTATTCAAACTTATATGAAAGAAACACGGATTTGGATTGTTGCTGACAGACAATATAGAGGATATGAGAGGCTTAGAGTAAAGATTATGAAAATCAGTGAATTACTGCAGCGCATTGATTATACAGTATTGCAAGGAGATCTTTCAGAAGAAATAACAGGTATCTGTCATGATAACCGTATGCTTCAAAAAGGAGATGCTTTTATCTGTATCTCAGGCGCACGTTTTGACACACATACAATGGCAGGGGAACTGGCAAAGAAAGCAGCACTTCTTGTTGTTGAAAAGCCAGTTGAGTTAGAAGATGGCTGCAAAACAGCAGTTGTGCAGGTCGCATCTACAAGAGATATAGTTGCAGCACTTGCAGCAGCCTTTTATGGATATCCATCTGAAAAGGTGGTTTGTATCGGAATTACAGGATCAAAGGGCAAGACAACATGCACTCATATGATGGCTGATATTTTGCGTGCAGCTGGTTATCTTACTGGAACAATAGGTACAAACGGTGCCATAATGCCTGCAGGATGCGATCATGCTGTATGGGGATCCGATAAATATAGCTGTGCACCGTGTAATGAGACACCAGGCTATGACTGCTATGAATTAAATAATACGACACCTGATCCGATGGAATTGCAGATGTATCTGGCAATGATGGTAAAGGCTGGCTGCACGCATGTTGTTTTAGAGGTTTCATCACAAGGTATGAAGCAAAAACGCGTGGCAACAGTAGACTTTGCTTACGCAGTATGGACAAACATTGAGACAGGTGATCACATTGGACCGAATGAGCACAAGGATTTCGAGGAATATCTATATTGCAAGGCGATGTTGTTAAACCAGAGCCGCCGTGCTTATGTAAACTGTGATGATCGTCATCTGGATGCTTTTATGAAATATGTAACTCTTAGTGATGGTTCTGATGGTCGCACAAAGCAGGTATTCTATTATGGAGAAGGTGAAAAGGCTGATTATCGTATTGGCAATTTAAAGAAGAGCCAAAATGGTATGCTGGAAGCACCAGGTATTGAATTTACAATGAGCGGCGCACTTGATGCCGACATTAAGGTTAATCTGCCAGGTGATTTCAATATGTATAATGCTGCAGCGGCCGTTGCCATTGCGCATGATATGGGAATTTCAACTGATATCATCAATAAAGGATTAACTCATTTAAAGATTCGCGGCCGTTTTGATATTGTGTTCAATAATGGTCATTTTGCAGTCTGTGTCGATTTTGCCCATAATGGTTACAGCACAAGAAATCATCTTGAAGCACTTCGCGAATATCATCCAAAGCGCATTGTCTGCGTATTTGGTGCTGACGGAAACCGTTCCAAGTATCGCCGCTACGAGATGGGAGAGGCGAGTGCATTGTTAGCCGATTTGAGTATTGTTACTGCTGGTCACAACCGCTATGAGACATTTGATCAAATTTTTGCCGATATCAAAATTGGAATCGACAAGGCACAGAAAGAAAAGGCAGAACCTGTTTCGTATTTGGTCATTCCGAACCGCAAGGAAGCAATTCGTTATGCGATTGAACATGCACAGGAGGGCGATATGATTACCATTCTTGGACTTGGACATGAGAGTTACCAAGAGGAGAATGGAGTTAAGACGCCACATAGCGATATTCAATTTGCGGCACAGTGCTGTAAGGAGTGTTATCCGCAGGGGTGAAAAAAGCAGTAATTAGCAGAATGGCTACAAAACACTTGATGGAGGAAGAAGAATGGATAGACAAAAGGTAAAGTCAGGACTGGGATTAATGTTCTGGGGAAACATTGTGGCATTATTTGCAGTAATTCCAATTCTGGGAGTAATTGCAGCTCTTGTTGGCGGAATCATGGAATTGATTGCGATTGTAAATTTGAGAAAACAAAGTGAAAATTATAACAATGCATTCTGGTTTACAATTGCCGGAATTGTGCTTGGGCTCTTCGCCGGTGGAGATGGATTATGGGGAACAGCGATGTCAATTCTCCATGGCCTTGCAACATTGGGTGCAACCTACTATATTTGCACAGCAACAGAGGAATGTGTAAGTATAGTATCTTATGAGGTAGCAGATTATTGCCACAGCGTATGCAACTGGTATGTAACTTGTATGGTTATTTCATTGGCGATCAGTGCAGCTATATTTGTATTTTCAATTATTCCGATATTAGGATTTATCGTCGCAGCAATTGGATCCATTGCTCTTATTGTAGTGGCTATTTTCAAATTAATAGCGTCCATTCGCTTTTTGATTATGCTTTGGAAGTGCCAAGGGGTGCTGTAAAGAGGTCTTGCCTTTTATTAGAAAGCAGATAAAGGTATATATCAGACAGCAGTAGGTAATTGACAATGGAGATTAAGAGTATATTGATCAAGGACACAACACGAGAAGAACGTATTCAGATCGTGGCACAGGGGTTAAACCAGTGTGGCGGTTCATGTGATTTCTGTAGTGGTTGCGACAATCTGGGTGGTGGCTCCGTAGAGGCATTTTATGAGCCTTATATAAATGGAGAGAAGGAGCTTCGCCAGTTAAATGAGGAGTATGTCAGCAATAGCGGTATGGTGAGATAAACCGTATATACCTGTATTTTTGCAGGTATATACGTGTGAGTTAAAGTAAAATGGTTATCTGTCAGATGAGAGTCTGTGAGTTGAAAAATATAATTATAGAGTTATAATGTGATATTGTAGTCAAACCCAAATGGGTTTGGCTATAATATTTTATATACATTGCTAACTTTATATATATATAAAGTTAAAATAAAAATGATAAAACTCTTGACAAAAAAGCTTGGGAAAATTATAATAAAGAAAAAATAGAAAATTGTGATAGATTTTTACCTGAATAACCATTAAGAAGGAGGCGCCTATTATGTCACTACATAGATACACACCAGAATTTAAAAGGAAAGTAATAGATCTTCATAAAAAATGTGGACGGACATACAAGAGTATTGCTGACGAATATGGAGTGTCGAAAACTAGTATATCAAGGTGGTGCAGTGAATCTCAAAAGAATCTTCAACTTATGAAAACTCATAACTTAGAAAAAGAAAATTTAAGTTTGAAGCAAGAAAATATAGAATTACGAAAGAAAATAGCATTTTTAAAGGAAACAACAGTATTTTTTGCAAAGGAAATAAATTAGGGGATTATCAATTTGTTAATGTTGAATGAGGGAAAATAAGATGAAAGATAAAAAAACAAATACTCCATTTGCAGAAGATGGACAACGAGCTCATGTAGATCATAAAACGGGAAGATGTCAGTCTATGAAAGAGCATGTAGAAAATATAGTCTTTTTTTCGAAAAATATTTGTGAGCTCCCAGTGTTAGAAAACCTTATAATATTGGGAGAAATGCTTCATGATGTTGGAAAACTTGGCATGGAAAATCAGGAGGACTTAGAAAATATTAAAAAGTTTGGAGATGAGGTACATAAGCACGGGCTTGACCATTCGACAGCAGGTGGAAGATTGGCATTAGAATTGATAAAGGCTTGGCCGGTTGCTGAGTACATCAGTACATTGGTTTATTGTCATCATGGATTGAATGACTGTATTAACTTGGAAACAGGTCAAAGTTTGCAGGAACGTCGCTTGAAAAAAGAAATTGAATATGATAATATTAAAGACAAGTTCTTTCAAATCTATGACAGAGAAATTCTAGAGAAATGGAGCAAGTTGGCAACTCAGTCATACCGAATGATTTTTGATAAGATAAATGCATTTGTTGAAACTTATAATTCGGTTGGAAAAAATTGTGGAAACGGGGACTTTTATAGGGGAATGCATTGGCGCGTTTCTTTATCTCATATTTTTGATGGAGACTGGACAGATACAGCGAGCTTTTTTGAGGGGGTTCCATTACCTGAACGAATTTCAAAGGAGGAGACTCAAAGTATATGGGAAGAATGTATACAGAATTTTGAGCAGTATTTAAAAGATGAAGTTCATAATAATTCAGATAATGGAAGTCAGTTGAATTCATTCCGACAGGAGATATCCGATTCTTGTAGACAGGCAGCAGAAACAGATCAGAAATTGTATCGGTTGACGGTTCCAACCGGAGCGGGAAAAACATTAAGTGGTTTGCGTTTTGCGTTATATCATGCGAAAAAGATGCAAAAGCAGCGAATTTTCTATATAGCGCCATTTAATTCGATTCTGGAGCAGAATGCCGATGAAATTCGAAAAGCGACAGGTATGCCATCAGCTATTTTAGAACATCACTGCAATGTAATCTGTGAAGATGATGAAGAGGAAAAATATCGCAGCCTTACAGAAACTTGGGACTCACCGATCGTTGTGACAACTGCTGTACAGATTTTGAATACATTATTTTCTGGACAAAAAAGTTGTATTCGTAGAATGCATAGTCTATGTAATAGCATTATCATATTTGACGAAGTTCAGGCAATTCCTACAAAGTGTACAGAGCTATTCAATTTAGCAGTGAATTTCCTTTCACAGTTCTGTAACACGACAGTGGTATTATGTTCTGCAACACAACCTACATTGGCACTATTGAAAGAGAATAATGTTTGTGAATGCCGAGAAATGTCAGGAGAATCTGAAAGATATGCAGAAGCTTTTAAGCGCGTTGAGATTATCGATGCAACAAAGGAACCAGGGGAAATGGAGACGGAGGATTTAAAAGATTTTGCACTTGAGAAGACAGAAGAGTATCAGAGTACCTTGGTAATCGTAAATACAATACCGTGTGCAGTTGAGGTATTTGAAAAGTTGCAGGATAGCTGTTCCGATGAATATGAGATCTATCATCTAAGCAATAATATGTGCCCACAAAATAAACTGGATGTGCTGAAGGATATAAAACAAGCATTGAAGGATAAAAAGAAAAAGGTTATCTGTGTCAGCACACAAGTAGTAGAAGCTGGAGTGAATTTCTCATTTGGCTGTGTGATTCGATCTAAGGCAGGTCTTGACAATATCATTCAGGCAGCAGGCAGATGCAATCGCCACAAAGAATTGGGTAGGATGGGAGCAGTGTATATTGTTCAAATGTCCTCCAAAGCAGAAAATTTGAAACATCTGGATGAAATTAAAAATGCGCAGGCTGCATTACAAAAGGTACTTGATGATTTTGATCTTAATAGAGAGAGGTTTGATAATGCTTTAGATTCAGAGAAAGCGATAAAAGCTTATTACTTAAATTATCACACTCAATTAAAAGCAAATGAAACAAAGTTCTCAGTAGATGTGTGTGGGATGACAACAACATTGGTGGAGCTACTTAGCAAAAATCAGATAGGGCAAAACCAATATTGCCGGGCACATAGCAAGAAAATGCAGACAAAATTGCCACAAGCATTTCAGACAGCAGGTGAAAAGTTTGAAGTGATTTCTGATAACTATAAGGTAGGTGTTGTGGTTCCATATGAACCAGAGATAAATCGGTTATTAGAAGAGTTAGAGCAATCAAGTACAGAAACAGAAAATAAAAAGGTATTGAGAAAATTACAGAAATATACAGTTGGTATTTCAGAAGCTAGGAAAAGTAAGCTAGGAAATGCTATATATGAAAATAGCACAGGAGTATTAGTGTTGTCAGATGGTTATTATGATAGGAAAGTAGGTGTAGTAGATGAACCAAATTGGGGATTTTCTAACATGTAGAGGAGGTGAGGTATTTTGAAAAAATACAGAAATACAATCGAATTTGAAGTAACTGGTCCATATGCTCTTTTTTCAAATCCAGTTATGCGAGTTGGCGGTGAAAAAACAAGCTATCATATTCCAACGTATGAAGCACTAAGGGGGATTGTGGAAAGCATTTACTGGAAGCCGACCATTATGTGGATTATAGATGCGGTAAGAGTAATGAATCCTATTCAGACAGAAACTAAGGGAATCCGCCCGATTGCATATGATAAATCGGGTAATGATCTTGCATATTACACATATTTAAAAAATGTGCGATATCAAGTAAGAGCGCATTTTGAGCTGAATTATAATCATCCGGAACTTGAGGAGGATCGCAATGAGAATAAGCATCATAATATTGCGCGGAGAATGGTAAATCGGGGGGGACGCAGAGACATATTTTTGGGAACAAGAGAATGTCAAGCTTTTGAGGAACCTTGTGTATTTGGGGAAGGAGAAAGCTACTATGACACCATGACTGGGGAAGTGGACTATGGTTTTATGTACCACGGAATCACGTATCCTGAAGAAGCTATTTTGGAAGAAGATAAGGGGAAAATGACAGTACGGTTTTGGAAACCAGTTATGAAGAAAGGAGGAATCATAGAATTTACTAGACCAGAGGAGTGTACACAAAAAAGGCATATTCGAAAGATGGAACGTAAAGTTTTTGGAAAAGGAAATTTTACGGGATTAAATGAATTTACCGATGAGGAGGTGAGCGAGTGAATTGGGTAAATGAACTGATTGAGTTGTATGATAAAAATAGTGATAAAATAGGTGTTATTGAAGAACGGAATGGGATCCCGTATGTACTTTTGCCATTATTTCATACGACTGCAACTGCGCAGATAACAGTAACTATTGATCAAGATGGAAACTTTATGAATGCAGAATTAGTGGATGTTAGCAATAAATTGACAATTATACCAATTACAGAAAAGTCGGGAAGTCGTACATCAGGAAATGAACCGCACCCTTTATGTGATAATTTGCGGTATCTTGCAGGAGATTATGTGAAATATTATAAGGATGATGGAGTCTGCAATAAGTTATATATTTCTCAGCTTAAAAAGTGGGTCGAATCCGATTACTGTCATGAGAAAGTTCGGGCAATCTATTTATACTTGAAAAGAAATACCTTAATTCATGATTTGGTAGACAAAGCAGTTATAAAGTTGAATGAGCAAAATCAGATTGACGACACAGAAAGTATTCAGGGAATTGCACAGCCGAAAGCATTTGTACGTTTTATTGTACGTTCAGCGGATGCGGATATTTTTGAACAAAGACCGGATGAATGCTGGAAAGACAGAACTTTGCAGGATTGCTATATTGAATATGTGCGTTCTCAAGAGAATGAAAAGGACTTATGTTATCTGACAGGAAATATAGAAGGAATCTGGTATCTTCATCCCAAAAAGATCCGCAATGATGGTGATACTGCGAAAATGATTTCAGCAGATGATAGTAAAAATTTTACCTATCGAGGACGCTTTATTACTAAAGAAGAAGCGTTTGCGGTAGGAAATGAGACTTCTCAGAAACTTCATAATGCGTTAAAATGGATTATTCGTAAGCAAGGTACATTTTTTGATACGCTGGCAATTGTTAGCTGGGAATCAAATCAGTTGAGCGTGCCAAAATGGGATGCAGATACCGATACTATTGCGTCAGAGTATGAGAGGGAGCAGAAAGAGGATGAGTGGGCGGAGGAAGGATCTGAAGAGGAGATCGTATCAGACACGAATGCAATCAATGTTGAAAAGTTTTATAAAGCATTACGGGGATACGGCAGACAAGTATATAATATGTCATCTATGTTTTTGCTTGGATTTGATGCAGGGACTCGTGGAAGATTAGCAATGATTGAAGAGAAAACATTGGATTCAGCACGTTATCTGGAAAATATTAAAAAATGGCATGAAAGCTGTAATTGGATTCATGAAAAATGGAAAGCTGGAAAAATAATACAGTTTTCAGGAATGGTTGGAGTGAGGGATGTAGCGGATATTCTTTTTGGAATAGAAAGTAAGGGAAATCTTACTATTGTAGATGAAAATGGAAAGAAGCTATATGCAGAAGTTGCTAGGAGATTGATTTCCTGTATCTGGAATGGAAGCAAAGTACCAGTTGACTATGTGAATAGAGCCGTGCAGAAAGCTTCTACGCCGTTGGCATATAAAGAACGTAAAAACTGGGAAAGAGTTTTAACATTGGCTTGTTCTTTTGTAAAAAAGAATAGAAAAGAAAAATATAAGGAGGAATGGAACGTGGCATTAGACAAGGAACAAAAAGACAGAAATTATCTGTACGGTCGCTTGTTAGCGGTAGCAGATCGAATTGAATATCGAACATATGACGCGAGTGATAAGGGAAGAGTTACAAACGCCAAGAGGTATATGAGCACTTTTTCTCAAAGACCATTTGAAACATGGAAGGTAATTGAAGAAAATATTCAGCCATACATGAATAAGTTGGGAATCGCGGAAAGACGTTTCTATGAAAATCTGCTGGATGAGATTTGCAAGTTATTTGAGGTGGAAACATTTCTGGATAATAGCAAATTGGATGGTTTGTATTTGTTAGGTTTTCATAGTCAGTCGCAAGATCTGAAAGAAATGAAAAAAGAAGACTCTGAGGAAAAGTTGAAAGAAAGTGAAGAGGAGAAATAAATAATGAGCGAATTAAATGGAAAAATTGATTTTACCTTGTTTGTAAGTGCTAATGGTGCAAATGTAAATGGAGATCCGTTGAATGGAAATCGCCCGCGAATTAATCTGGATGGATACGGAGAAATGTCTGATGTATGTATCAAAAGAAAAATAAGAAATCGTCTTCAGGATTTCGGGCAGAAAATTTTTGTGCAGTCAGATGATCGCGCAAATGATTCATATACCAGTCTGAAAGACCGTGCAGATGGCTGTAAAGAACTAAAAGCACAGATGGAAAATAAGAAAAATGCAAACCGTGACGCATGTGCAGCGATTGCATGCAAGGAGTGGCTTGATGTCAGAATGTTTGGACAAGTTTTTGCATTCAAAAATGTTTCTTTTGGGGTACGAGGTCCAGTTTCAATTCATCAGGCAATTAGTCTCTCACCGATTGATATCATTAGTATGCAGATTACTAAGAGCGTAAATAGCGAATCAGGAAAAGAGAGCAAAGCATCTGACACAATGGGAATGAAGCATAGAGTTGATTTTGCTGTGTATAAAATAATGGGAAGTGTCAATGTTCAGCTTGCAGAGAAAACTGGGTTTAGTCAGGAAGATGCAGAGGTATTGAAGGAGGCATTAAAAACTTTGTTTGAGAATGATGCGTCTTCAGCGAGACCGGAAGGAAGCATGGAAGTTTGCAAGATGTATTGGTGGCAGCACGATGAAAAGACACCAGCTATTTCTAGTGGAAAAATTCAGAGAGGCTTTAATATTAAGCAAAAGAAAGATCGTCCAAAGGAATTTACGGATTATGAAATTACTTGGCATGTAGATGGCTGCAAAGAACCGGAGGAATTTGATTTTGTATAATGAGGAAGATTTTCTACAGTTATCCGGAATTCAGCACTTTGAGTTCTGTAAGAGACAGTGGGCACTGGCTTATATAGAACTACAGTGGCAGGAAAATGTCAGAACCGTAGAAGGAAAAATTCTTCATGAAAATGCACATGACCCGAGTCTCAAAGAAAAAAGAGGCGACACTTTGATTGTGAGAGCAATGCCGATTCACTCCCGTGAAATGGGAGTGAGCGGCGAATGCGATGTAGTAGAATTTCAGAAGGTAAAAGAGGGAATTCATCTAGCTGGAAGAGAAGGCCTTTATAAAGCAATTCCAATAGAATATAAAAGAGGAAAAACGAAAACAGACGATTCTGATATTCTTCAGGTCGCAGCACAAGCACTGTGTCTGGAAGAAATGTTATGCTGTACAATAGAGTATGGCTATATTTTTTATGGGGAAACGAAACATCGTACTAAAGTAGTCTTTACAGATGAAGTGAGAGAAAAAGTTCGCAAGATATTTGCAGAAATGCATAAATATTACGAACAGCGTTATACACCAAAGGTAAAAACAAGTACGAAGTGTAATGCTTGTTCCTTGAAAGACATTTGTATTCCTGTTTTAAACAAGAAAAAATCAGTTTCCGGGTATATTGATAGAACTATTGCTAATGAGGAAAATGAATGAAAAGACTTTTAAATACATTGTATGTAACATCAGGAAATAAATATTTGTCTCTGGAAGGCGAAAATATTGTTGTACTGGAAGATCAGAAGGAAATTGGAAGAGTTCCATTGCACAATTTACAGGCGATTGTTACATTTGGATATACAGGAGCAAGTCCGGCACTTATGGGAGTCTGCGCTCAGAGAAATATAGATTTATCTTTTATGTCTGGAAATGGAAGATTTCTGGCTCGAGTTACAGGTGAAGTAAAAGGAAATGTAACGTTAAGAAAGCAACAGTATAGAATTAGTGATAATCAAGAAGAAAGCATACGAATAGCGAGAAATTTTATTCTAGGAAAAGTATATAATTCAAGATGGATTCTTGAGAGAGCAATCAGGGATTATTCTATGCGCTTAGATGTTGAAACAATAAAGAAAAAATCGCTTTTTCTAGATCAGAGTATCGGGAAAATAAGAGTCTGTGAAAATGCAGATGAATTATTGGGGCTAGAAGGAGAGGCAGCTTCGGTATATTTTTCTGTATTTGATGATCTGATTTTGCAGCAGAAGGAAGATTTTTATTTTCATGGAAGAAATAAGAGACCACCTTTAGATAATGTGAATGCTATGCTGTCTTTTGGATATTCTTTATTAGCAGGAATGTGTGGTTCGGCATTAGAAACAGTAGGATTAGATCCATATGTAGGATTTTTCCATACTGATAGACCTGGACGCATGTCATTGGCATTAGATCTGATGGAAGAGTTCCGAAGTGTCATGGTAGATCGCTTTGTTTTAACTTTAATCAACAAAAAGGTTATGAAAGAAAAATATTTCATAAAAAAAGAAAATGAAGCTGTTATCATGACAGATGAAGGAAGAAAAGCGTTTTTATCAGCTTGGCAATCAAAAAAACAAGAAAGTATTAAGCATCCATTCTTGAATGAAAAGATTGAATGGGGAATGGCTCCTTATGTACAGAGCATGTTGTTGGCGAGATATTTAAGAGGAGATTTAGATGAGTATCCGCCGTTTTTCTGGAAGTAGGTGGAAAGTGAAATGTTAGTGCTAATTACGTATGATGTAAATACACAAACAGAAGCAGGAAGAAAACGTTTACGAAAAGTCGCAAAAGAGTGTGTTAATTATGGCCAACGAGTTCAAAATTCAGTATTTGAGTGCCAAATGGATGCAACAAAGTGCCGACAGGTAAAAGCTATTTTAGAAAATCTCATAGATAAAGAAGTGGATAGTTTAAGATTCTATTATCTGGGGGAAAAGTATAAAAATAAGGTAGAACACATAGGGGCAAGACCAGGGTTTGATGTTACAGATACGCTTATATTTTAGTGCAAAGTTGGTCTCTTTGCGAGGTTGCGATATAAAACATGTAACATTTTGCAAACTACTAAGAGGATTGAAATAGGAAGGAGTGTTTTTATGTTTTATCCGTTTATGACATTAAATGATAATACAGAAATTGTACATTCAGAGGTAATAGAAAAAAACGGTTGTGAAAAGGTCGAAGTTCGTATTGAAAAACCTGTTTATGGAGGGTTTCACTCAGCATCTTGTTGGTTACCTGATTACAGATGGGAAAATATTGATGGATTTTCTGAGGAAGAAATTAAATATTTCCAAGAATATCTAAAATCTGTTGCTCACATTATTATGTAATTAGCTCGAGAAGGTGGTTTTGAAGGAGGTATGGACAGTGCCTCAAATTTTTAAAATTGGTGGGCAGGGGTTCAATGATTAGAAGAATCAAAATAAAAAGCGAGCAAAAAGCTGAGTGCGAAAGGCAAGTAAACAGAAAAATCCTAGGGGATTCGCACCAGAAAAAATGAAGATTTTGCAAGAAAAAGAGTTGAAAAGAAAACAATATTAATATAATATGAATATATTATATGCAATGAGCACAAAAAGTGATTTTGAAAGGAAAACTTTTTGCGTAAAAATTGCTGTCGACCTCCTTGCGAGGTCGTGAGTTGAAATATACAGAATTACTATTGAATATACACGTACGTTGTCGACCTCCTTGCGAGGTCGTGAGTTGAAATGTCCCCCAGTCATCCTTGTTATGGCTGTGGTAACTGTCGACCTCCTTGCGAGGTCGTGAGTTGAAATAACTTCCTGGGCGAGGAGCTGACGGCTCTTATATTGTCGACCTCCTTGCGAGGTCGTGAGTTGAAATACTCTGGTTATCTTTCAGTCTGCTTTCAATATCTGCGTCGACCTCCTTGCGAGGTCGTGAGTTGAAATACAAAAAACCGTGCCTGACACTGATTCGTAAGACCGTCGACCTCCTTGCGAGGTCGTGAGTTGAAATGTTAAGATTCCGTGCAAGCTCCATAAGTGGAATGTCGACCTCCTTGCGAGGTCGTGAGTTGAAATTCAACAAGCATTTCGATTCGCGCCGGGTTCATTGGTCGACCTCCTTGCGAGGTCGTGAGTTGAAATGTCAGTGTTACCTGTACCTTTTCTCCACTCAATGTCGACCTCCTTGCGAGGTCGTGAGTTGAAATGGCAGATGCGTTTGATGAGAAAAAGGATGCATGGGTCGACCTCCTTGCGAGGTCGTGAGTTGAAATTTCTCTGGTTTTGGGGTTGTTCGTTCGGGTTTTTCGTCGACCTCCTTGCGAGGTCGTGAGTTGAAATGAGAGCTTTAGGAATTGAGCCGGATGGAACATTGTCGACCTCCTTGCGAGGTCGTGAGTTGAAATGATTCGCCAACAGTTCTGCCAACCATGAGAGGAATGCGTCGACCTCCTTGCGAGGTCGTGAGTTGAAATTTGTTATTACTGTTCTGATTTCTGGTATATCGGGTCGACCTCCTTGTGAGGTCGTGAGTTGAAATGTTTTGGCTGCATTCTCAGATGCAAGTGCATCAGCCGTCGACCTCCTTGTGAGGTCGTGAGTTGAAATACGTGACGGATGCGCTGCAAAAAATCTGCGAAAGTCGACCTCCTTGCGAGGTCGTGAGTTGAAATGCCAGGTAGCTATAAAGTTTCACTGGACGAGATCAGTCGACCTCCTCGCGAGGTCGTGAGTTGAAATAGTGAACTAACATCTGTACTTAGCTGTGCATAGGTCGACCTCCTCGTGAGGTCGTGAGTTGAAATAATAGCAGACCTGCTCGTCTCGGACAATAGCTAATGTCGACCTCCTTGCGAGGTCGTGAGTTGAAAGACTTGATTTTCCAATTTTTCCTAAACGCCACTCTGGTCGATCTCCTTGTGAGGTCGTGAGTTGAAATAATTTCGGCATCTGAACTGATTCGTCAGCAGCAGGCGTCGACCTCTTCGCGAGATCGTGAGTTGAAATACCAGGTACTTTGCATTTAAAATTCCGGAAGCTGCTTCGACCTCCTCACGAGGTCGTGAGTTGAAATATTTTGAGGACTTCAGCTCCTGCATCTAAGATCGTCGACCTCCTCGTGAGGTCGTGAGTTGAAATGGAGATGGTCTGCTGACAGATCTGCTGGGAGGTCGTGAGTTGAAATAAGGATGCACTGCATCTCTTCAACCGCTTCGTTTGTCGCCTCTCGTGAAGAGGCGACAATTGAAATGAAAGTTGCGCGCAACATCAATTAAATATTGCGTTATTATTTAGATGTAAATAATATTACGCGGATCCGAATAGTTGTAAAAATTAAATTTTTTATAAAAGGAGATTTGGGAAAGTGTTTAAAGAGATGATGGAGCAGATCGAGGAATTTCTTGAGAACACCCCGAAAGATATCTACGAGTTTTCAATCATCATTGAAGATATGTTGGTGGATGATTATTATGAGATGTATGAAGAACAGCCAGAGGCTATGGAGCTTCTGGCAAGTAATGTTCCATATATTTGCGCTACAGCTGAACCAGGCATGAAACCGGCTGAAATTGAAGCATTTAAGAGTCAGTTAGAGAAAGAGTACCAGAGAGCTAAACAGGCGATGAGATAAAAATTATGCAGAAGGCGCCGCGAGAACAAGGGACACCGACGAAACCATTGCACCGAAGGGTTTTCGTAACATATCTTTGCGACTGTAATAGCCAACCTGGTCAAAAAGGAAATCCCCTTGACATTTTAAATTGCTGAGTGTAATATACAATATATCTTTTTCTGCCATTTGAAGGGCAAAAAAGTCAAAACAACCAACCCTTGAAAGGAATAACATGGATTTAATAGATTTGAGAAACGTTTCCGATTTAACCGGAATTGACATCAATATGGTAGATACAAACACCTTGGCACCGGAGATGGAACCAAACAGACAGCTCTATTTTATGGCAAAAAGCAGAGAGTATGTGAAAAGAAAGTCAGAAGAGTTAGGAAGAAACTTAACAGTTCATATTACTACCTTTGGCTGCCAGATGAATGCGAAAGATTCTGAAAAACTGCTTGGTATTCTTGAAAAAATCGGATATGAGGAAACTGATGATGAAAAGGCTGCTGATTTTTTGATCATGAATACCTGTACTGTGCGTGAGAATGCAAACCAGAAGGTATACGGTCATTTAGGAATGTACCAGAGCAGAAAGAAGAAAGCACCTCACCGTATGATTGCTATCTGCGGCTGTATGATGCAGGAGCCAGATGAGGTTGCAAAGATTCGCAGCAGCTACCGTTTTGTTGATATTGTATTTGGAACTCATAACATATTTAAGCTTGCAGAGTTGTTATATCAGACATTTACTAAAAAAGAACAGGTAATTGATGTATGGGAAGGAACTGATCAAATCGTAGAGGATCTTCCTGCTGTCCGTAAATATTCCTTTAAGTGTGGTGTTAACATCATGTATGGCTGCAACAATTTCTGCAGCTACTGTATCGTTCCATATGTGCGCGGAAGAGAGAGAAGCAGACAGCCAGAGGATATCATAAAGGAGATTAAGCAGTTAGTAGCTGATGGTGTAGTAGAAGTTATGCTTCTTGGTCAGAACGTAAATTCATATGGAAAGACACTTGATAATCCGATTACATTTGCACAGCTTTTACAGCAGGTAGAGCAGATCGAAGGACTTCGTTGGATTCGTTTTATGACCTCACATCCGAAGGATCTGTCAGATGAATTAATTGAGGTGATGAAAAATTCCAAAAAGATTTGTCGTCACTTACATTTGCCGCTTCAGTCTGGAAGCAGTCGTATTTTAAAGCTTATGAACAGAAAGTATGACAAGGAGCAATATTTGGAGTTGGCAGCAAAGCTTCGCCGTGAAATTCCAGACCTTTCTTTGACTACAGATATTATTGTTGGATTCCCAGGTGAGACTGAGGAAGATTTTGAAGATACAATGGATGTAGTACGCAAGGTGCAGTACGACAGTGCATTTACTTTTATTTATTCAAAGCGTACTGGAACACCAGCTGCTGCAATGGATGATCAGATACCAGAGGAAGTGGTAAAGGATCGTTTTGACCGCCTGTTAAAGCTTGTTCAGTCTATTGCGACAACTCAGTGCAGCCGCGATACTGGAAAAACACTTGAGGTGTTGGTAGAAGAGGTTAATGAGAAAGATCCATCTATGGTATCAGGACGTCTCAGCAATAACACAGTGGTTCATTTTAAGGGAGATAGTTCATTGATCGGAACGATCTGCAAAGTAAAAATGATAGAGTCCAAAGGCTTTTACTATTTGGGAGAGCTTGTGGAATAACGGATAAGATAAGAGGAGATAGCGGCTGACGGTTACGATAGCCGCTATCAGACTGTGTGCAGTTTTGCAAATGGACAGCAACAATTTACAGTAAGAGAGGCATAAGTAAATGGAAATCAACAGGGCGAAACTGTCGCCGATGATGCAGAAGTACTTTGAGACAAAGGATCAGTATCCTGGCTGTATTTTATTTTACAGATTGGGTGATTTTTATGAAATGTTTTTTGATGATGCGATTACTGCGTCAAAGGCACTGGAGATTACGTTAACAGGAAAAGAATGCGGATTAGAGGAACGGGCACCTATGTGCGGAGTTCCTTTTCATGCAGCCGACAATTACATAGATCGTTTGGTAAAAAAAGGCTATCGTGTCGCTATTGCAGAGCAGATGGAAGATCCGAAGCTTGCAAAGGGTCTTGTAAAGCGTGAGGTTATCCGTGTGGTGACACCAGGAACAATTTGTGATAATAAGGCACTTGATGAAACGAAGAACAATTACATTATGTCAATTGCCTATGTGGGTGGCATTTACGGAGTAAGTACATGTGATGTATCAACAGGCGAATTTTATCTGACAGAATTAAAGACAAAAGAACAGTTAGAGGATGAGCTGTTTAAGTTTACACCGGCAGAGGTAATATGCAATGATTTGTTTGAATTAAGTGGAGAAAATCTGGATGAATTAAAAGACAGGCTGCATTTTACTGTATCAACACCAGATTCCTGGTATTATAAGGAAGACAATGCAAAAAAGATTTTAATGGAGCATTTTCATACAACTTCACTTCTTGGAATTGGTCTGGAGGATTATGATTCTGGAATGATATCGGCAGGTGCTTTGATGCAGTATTTGTATGATACTCAAAAAAGTACAATGCCACATATTACAAATATTCAGCCATATACGACAGGCTGTTATATGATTGTGGATACATCGACACGCCGCAATTTGGAACTGACAGAGACACTTAGAGAAAAAGAAAAACGTGGAAGTTTGCTTTGGGTGCTTGATAAGACAAAGACAGCGATGGGAGCAAGGCTTCTTCGAAGCTTTATTGAGCAGCCACTTATTGATCGCGCGAGAATTTTAAAAAGGCAGGAAGCGATTGAAGAACTGCTAAACGAATATGTGACAAGAGAAGAAATTCGCGAGTATTTGCAGCCGGTTTATGATCTGGAGCGTTTGGCAGGTCGTATCAGTTATAAGACAGCAAATCCAAGAGATCTTTTGGCATTTGCGGCATCACTTCGCATGCTGCCGCCGATTAAACAGCAGTTAGCTGATTTTAAAGGATCACTGCTGAAAGAATTGTATGATGAACTAGATACGCTGGACGATTTGGAAGCATTAATCAGCAGTGCCATTATAGAGGATCCGCCGCTTGTTATCAGAGAGGGAGGAATCATTAAGGATGGCTATAATGAGGATGTAGATAAGCTTCGCCGCTCAAAGACAGAGGGAAAGAACTGGCTGGCAGAGCTAGAGGCAAAGGAGCGTGAACGCACAGGAATTAAGACATTGCGCGTGCGTTACAATAAGGTGTTTGGTTATTATATTGAAGTAACCAATTCCTTTAAGGATATGGTTCCTGATGATTATACAAGAAAGCAGACACTTACAAATGCAGAACGCTTTATCACGCAGGAGTTAAAAGAACTTGAGGATTTAATTCTTGGTGCAGAGGATAAGCTGGCAGCGCTTGAGTATGAATTGTTCTGTGATGTGCGAGATCGTGTGGCATCGCAGGTAGAACGTATTCAGAAAACAGCGCGTGCAGTTGCGCTTCTTGACGTTATCGCATCTCTTTCTTTTGTTGCGGAACGTCAGAATTATGTTAAACCACAGATTAATGAAAGAGGAATTCTTGATATTAAAAATGGCCGTCATCCTGTTGTTGAGCAGATGATTCCAAATGATATGTTTGTAGCAAATGATGTGCTGCTTGATAATGGAAAGAATCGCATTTCGATTATTACAGGTCCGAATATGGCTGGAAAGTCGACTTATATGCGTCAGGTCGCATTGATTGCGCTTATGGCACAGATTGGAAGCTTTGTTCCTGCAAAATCGGCTAATATCTGTATCAGTGATCGTATTTTTACAAGAGTAGGTGCTTCTGATGATTTGGCATCTGGTCAGAGTACCTTTATGGTAGAGATGAATGAGGTGGCGAATATCCTTCGTCATGCGACAAAAAAGAGTTTGATTATTCTTGATGAAATCGGACGCGGAACTAGTACATATGATGGTATGAGTATTGCGTGGGCTGTTGTTGAATATATCGCGGATGCCAGACAGCTTGGTGCAAAAACGCTGTTTGCAACGCATTACCATGAGCTGACGGAGCTTGAAGGCGCATTAAATGGTGTAAATAATTATTGCATTGCCGTGAAGGAGCAGGGTGACGATATTGTCTTTTTGCGAAAAATTGTTAAGGGTGGTGCAGATAGAAGCTATGGAATCCAGGTTGCAAAACTGGCAGGTGTTCCAGACCGTGTTATAAACCGTGCAAAGGAACTGGTTGAGGAACTGACTGATGCTGACATTGCAGCTCGTGCAAGAGAGATTGCCCAGATGCAGTCAACACCATCTAAAAAGCGCGTATCACGCCCAGATGAAGTAGATGCAAATCAGCTGACACTTTTTGATACAGTAAAAGATGATTCTATAATAGAAGAAATCAAAAAACTAGAAATTGCAAATATGACGCCGCTTGATGCGCTTAATACGCTGTATCGTATGCAGGCAACACTAAAAAATAGAATTTGATACTTCCAAGGTTCCAAACTCAGATTGATTCCTGCTTGCAGGAAATAATATCTGAGCTTGGAACCTGCACTCCCATTCGGATTCGCTGATTTACGAAGTAAATCAGCGAATCCGAATGGGAGTAGGATTGCGAGAGCGGCGAAGCTGCGCAGCAATCCGTGGGAAGTATCAAAGATATAAAAATAGGATGGCAGCGATTTACGAAGTAAATCTGCGAATCCGAATGAAAGCAGGATTGCGAGAGCGGCGAAGCTGCGGAGCAATCCGTGGGAAGCATCAAAAATATAAAAATTAAAAATATACAAAGGAGGTCTGCAATGCCCGAAATACAATTGCTCGATCAGGCAACGATTAATCAGATTGCAGCAGGAGAGGTTATTGACAGACCATCTTCTGTTGTAAAGGAGCTGTTGGAAAATGCTATTGATGCGAAAGCAACAGCGATTACTGTGGAAATCAAAGATGGTGGAATCAGTTTTATTCGCATTACCGATAATGGCTGCGGAATTGAAAAGGATCAGGTGCGTAAAGCTTTTTTGCGTCATGCAACGAGTAAGCTTCATACAATTGATGACTTGTTAGATATTGGTTCACTTGGCTTTCGTGGTGAGGCACTTTCGAGTATTGCAGCTATTGCACAGGTGGAGCTCATTTCAAAACCGCCTGAAGCAATGCTTGGCATTTCCTACCAGATTGAAGACGGAGAGGAAAAAAGCTTAACACAGATAGGTGCACCAGACGGCACAACAATTCTCGTGCGCAATTTATTTTACCATGTGCCTGCCAGGAAGAAGTTTTTAAAGACAGCAGCTACAGAGGGAAATTATATCAATCAGCTGATGGAAAACATGGCTATGCTTCGTCCGGATATATCTATGCGCTTTATAAATGGCGGACAGAATAAGCTTTATACGAGTGGAAATGGTCGCTTGAAGGATTTGATCTATACAATTTATGGAAGAGAAATTTCATCTAATGTGTTAGAGATCAACTATGAGTGTCCTCTATTCGCAGTGACAGGTTATATTGGCAAGCCAATTATTTCAAGAGGAAATAGAACTTTTGAAAACTATTATATAAATGGCCGTTTTGTAAAAAGTCGTTTGATTGCTGCTGCAATTGAGCAGGCGTATAAGCCATTTATGATGCAGCATCGTTATCCGTTTACAGTGCTTCATATTAAAATTAAGCCGGAGCTTATTGATGTAAATGTTCATCCGGCGAAGATGGAAGTGCGCTTTCAGCAGGAAAATGAAATCTATGAGCTGTTAGCAGGCGCAATTGAAAATACACTTCGCGGCAAAGAATTTATTCCTGATGTAAGTGATGATGGCAAGGCAGAAAAGAAGGTGCAGGAAAAGCAAAAGCTGCCAGAGCCTTTTGAGCAGAGACGTCTTCAGGCGATGAAGGAGATTATTCCACCGCCACCTGCAGAACATAAAACTCAAAATGAACAAAAGCCATCAGCAGAACATAAAACTCAGAGTGAACAAAAGCTGCCAAGAAACGAAGAACAGCCAAAAGTGTCGTCAAAACTTTCTGAGCCTGTTTGCGAATATAAGGCAGAAAAAAAGCAGACAATAAAGGATTCTGATTCGAAGTGGGAATCTGCCTCTGGAATACACAAACGTATTGGACAGGATGTATCTCAAACTGTTAATCAGATGCCTACTCAGCCAGAACAAAAATTAGAAAAACCAGAACAGCAAACGCTGTTTACGGAGCCGTTATTGTCGGAGAAGGCAAGAATCCATCATCGTCTGATTGGACAGCTGTTTGATACATACTGGCTGATTCAGTATGGAAATCAACTTTATATAATGGATCAGCATGCCGCACATGAAAAGGTAAACTATGAGCGGCTTATGGAAGCATACCGCAAAAAGGAGCGTATTACTCAATTTGTGAGTCCGCCGATGGTTATTTCACTGACAAGGGCAGAGGAAGCGATTTTAGAAGAATTTAAAAGTGAATTTGAACGCATTGGTTTTACAATTGAACCATACGGCGGGCGCGAGTATGCAATCAGTGAGATTCCGGCAAATCTTTATGGAATCAATGAAAAGGATCTGTTTTTGGAGATGCTGTCTGATCTTGAGGATAGAGGAAGCATGCAGCCATCCGAACTGATTGCATCAAAGCTTGCGTCGATGTCGTGTAAGGCAGCTATTAAGGGAGGTCAGAAGATTTCGTTTAAAGAGGCAGATGCGCTTGTGTCACAGCTATTGACACTTGAAAATCCGTATGCGTGTCCTCATGGAAGACCAACGATTATCACGATGACTAAATATGAACTTGAAAAAAAGTTTAAGAGAATTGTGTGATTGTATAGTTTTGAATAGCAAACAATAAACTGCAACGAGCAATAGGTAGGAATAAAATATGACAGAAAATAAGAAACCACTTATTATATTGACCGGTCCAACGGCTGTGGGAAAAACAAGCGCCTCAATTGGACTGGCAAAATCGCTTGGCTGCGAGATAATTAGTGCAGATTCTATGCAGGTTTATAAATATATGGACATTGGTTCTGCAAAAATTATGCCTGATGAGATGCAGGGCGTTCCTCATTATCTTGTGGATGAGCTGCTGCCAGGCGATGAATTTTCCGTAGTGCGCTTTCAGCAGATGGCAAAGGCGGCAATGGAAAAAATTTATGCTAATGGTCATATTCCGCTTGTGGTAGGCGGAACTGGATTTTATATTCAGGCACTTTTGTATGATATTGATTTTGAAGATACATGCGAGGATACTGCTTACCGTACACAGCTTGAAGATAAGACAAAAGAGCTTGGAAATGAATGGCTGTTAGAGCAAGTGCGAAGCGTTGATCCTGCATCGGCAGAGGCAATTCATGCAAATAATACGAAGCGTCTAATTCGCGCACTGGAATATTTTAAATTGACAGGCCGTCCAATCTCAGAGCATAATGAGAAACAGCGCCAGAAAGAATCACCATACAATTTCTGCTATTTTGTCCTGAACAGAGATCGCGCAGAGTTGTATCGTCGCATTGATCTGCGCGTGGATCAGATGATGGAGCAGGGACTACTTAAGGAAGTGGAATCATTAAAGGCGATGGGCTATGACAGAAGTTATGTCTCAATGCAGGGACTTGGCTATAAGGAGCTTTTATCATATCTTGACGGCGAGTGTACATTAGATGATGCGGTAAGTCAGATTAAGCAGTCAACGAGACATTTTGCAAAACGTCAGCTTACCTGGTTTCGCAGAGAACGCGATGTAACATGGCTTGATATTGACGGAGCAAAAAACGAAGATGTTATAAGCATATTGACAGAGCAGTGTGTAAAAAACTTACATGCCGCAGTAAAAATACAGCAAAAATAGAAAAGAGAGAAAGAAAAATGACAATGAAAGAAACTTACCTGTCCATGGGGATTGGTGAAAAGACGTATGAATTTTGTGAGAAAATCGAGCAGGATCTTAAAGAACGTTTCTGCGAGATTGATAAAGTTGCAGAGCAGAATCAGATGAAGGTGCTTGGTGCAATGCAAAAAAATCATGTAAGTGAAGCTTGCTTTGCAGCAACAACTGGATATGGATACAACGATATGGGAAGAGAAACGTTAGAGCAGGTATATGCTGATACATTCCACACAGAGGCGGCATTGGTTCGTCCACAGATTACATGTGGAACACATGCGCTTGCGCTTGCACTTTCTGCAAATCTTCGTCCAGGCGATGAGCTGCTTTCACCTGTGGGAAAACCATATGATACGCTTGAAGAGGTAATTGGAATCCGTCAGTCTGTTGGTTCTCTTAGAGAATATAATATTTCATATCGCCAGGTAGATCTGCTTAGTGATGGCAGCTTTGACTGGGAAGGTATTCGCGCTGCAATCAATGAGAAGACAAAAGTAGCAACTATTCAGCGTTCTAAGGGATATCAGACAAGACCGACACTTTCAGTTGAGCGTATCGGTGAGCTGATTTCATTCATCAAGTCAATTAAGCCAGACGTGATCTGTATGGTAGATAATTGTTATGGTGAATTTATCGAAGAAATTGAGCCATCTGATGTTGGGGCAGATATGACAGTTGGTTCTCTTATTAAAAATCCAGGCGGCGGATTAGCACCGATTGGCGGTTATATCTGCGGAACAGCAGCATGTATTGAGCAGTGTGCATATCGTCTTAGTGCTCCGGGACTTGGTCAGGAGGTTGGTGCATCTTTAGGCGTTCTTCCGTCATTCTATCAGGGATTTTTCCTGGCACCGACAGTAGCGGCAGGTGCGCTTAAGGGAGCAGTTTTTGCAGCAAACGTATTTGAAAAATTAGGTTATGATGTAATTCCAAACGGTACAGAGCCTAGATACGATATTATTCAGGCTGTTACACTTAAAAAGCCTGAGGCGCTGATCGCATTTTGTCAGGGTATTCAGGCAGCAGCTCCGGTTGACAGCTATGTAACACCAGAACCATGGGATATGCCAGGCTATGATTCACAGGTTATTATGGCAGCCGGTGCATTTATCCAGGGTTCTTCGATTGAGCTGAGTGCAGATGGTCCTCTAAAGGAGCCATATGCAGTTTATTTCCAGGGAGGTCTTACCTGGTATCATGCAAAGTATGGAATTATGATGGCACTTGAAAAACTGGTTCAGGCAGGTATTGTCACTTTATAAGAAATTTCCGTATGTCAGAGCAGGAACTGTCGGCTTTTGACATACGGATTTGTTAATATTCGAAAATTTCTTCTATACTTTAAAAAAGAATTGTGATAAAATAAGTTCATAATGGTTTCGATACCTGGAAGTAAGGAACGATTATGAAACATGATATTTCAAAGCAGCTGCCCAAAGATATCCAACCGTACGAAAGGTGTATGGAGCAGGGCGCTGGTGCACTGAACAATGCCGAACTGCTTGCCGTGATTTTAAGAACAGGAAGCGTTGGCGAAAATTCTCTTGAGCTTGCCTCAAGGCTTCTTGCGATAGAAAGTCTTTCAGGGCTTGTGTCTATGACTGTAGCTCAGTTGACTAAGATACGCGGAATCGGAAAGGTAAAGGCAATACAGCTTCAGTGTATTGGTGAGCTGTCAAGGCGTCTTAGTGCGTCAAGACAGCAGGGGATTGTGTTGGACAGTCCTCAGGCAGTCGGAAACTATTATATGAACCGTCTCAAAGATGAGCGTCAGGAACAGGTACTTCTTGTGTTCTTAAATAATAAGGGAGCACTGATTCGCGATCTGGTGCTGACTAAAGGTACAGTGAATCAGACAATTTTGTCACCGAGAGAGGTTTTTATTGAGGCCTTTCGTTATCAGGCAGTCAAAATTATATTGATTCACAATCATCCCAGCGGAGATCCAACCCCGAGCGCGGAAGATGTTGCGGTGACGCGGCAGATTCAAAAGGCGGGAGAGCTTACCGCCATCCCTTTGCTAGATCATATCATCATTGGTGACGGCAGATTTATCAGTTTAAAAGAACGAGGATATATTTCATGAAAAGCAGCAATCAAAACAGCAATGTAAAAATGCCTTTTACAAGAAGACCGCAGCTGATCCTTTTTATATTGACGGCGTGCTGTGTGATTTCTATGGGGTATTATTACATCAAAAAAGAAAACATCGTGTCAGTCGGACAGGTAGCAGGGGCAATCACTGTTCCGGTGCAGAAGGGTGTTAACAAGCTTGGCAGTATTTTCTTTAATTTTGATCAGGAACGACTGAGCAAAGAGGAGGCGATGGCAAAGATTGAGTCGCTTGAAGATGAAAATAAAGAACTCAAAGAGCAGATGGTTTCTTATGATCAGAAGATTCAGGAATATCAGGATATGAGAGCACTTCTTGAACTCAAAAGTGAGTATGCCGATTATGACACTGTTGGGGCAACTGTGATCTTTTCTGATATGACAGGAAACTGGTTCTCTACCTTTACGATAGACAAAGGTACGGACGATGGCCTTGAAGTAGGCATGAATGTACTTTCAGGCGGCGGACTTGTCGGTTACATATCGGATATAGCAAAGGGTCATGCAGTTGTGACTTCGATTATCAATGATAATGTAAATGTCAGTGCAATGCAGTCTACAACAGGAGATGCCTGTGTTGTTACCGGTGATCTTCCTTATATGAAGGAGCATGGTCTTTTGAAGCTTCAGTATATGGATACCGATTTTAATATCAGCAGAGACAATGTAATTGTTACATCCAATATTTCAGACCGCTATCTTCCAGGACTTGTTATTGGCTATGCGCAGGATGTTACTGTGGATGAAAATGGGCTGGCTGCATCTGGTTATTTGAAGCCGGCAGCGGATTTCAAACACATACGCAACGTGCTTGTAGTTACGACACAGAAGCAGTCTGCAGAGTAAACAAAGGATGGAGAAAAAAACAGATGAAGATTAAGATACTCAGAGTTGTTTTATGTATAGTACTTGCCGTCAGTTGTTTTATGCTGCAGTCAAATTTTACAAGGATTATTCCAATTTTGACTGCAGCGCCCAATCTGTTGTTAATTGTCACATTTTCAGTTGGCTTTTTAAAGGGCAGGATGTGGGGAATGCTTACAGGACTTGGGTGCGGTCTTTTGCTGGATTCATTCAGCGGAGGTGTACTGGGGTATTATACGCTTATCTTTATTTATATTGGCTATTTCAATGGCATTTTTACAAGGGTGCTGGCGCATGATATGGTTGTGATGCCTGTTTTGTTATGCAGTGCCAATGAGCTGATTTACAGTGTTTATATTTATGTATTCAGCTTCCTATTATTCGGCCGGGTAAATATTGCAGACTATATTAAAAATCTGGCACTTCCGGAGCTGTTGATGACAGCAATCGCTACGATTATAGTATATGGTGTGATCATGACGGTTGACAGACATCTGACAGAGGCAGAGAAAAAAGGAGAAAAGAGATTTGCTTAAGGAATATTGGGATTTATTCAGGGAATGGGTAAAAAATACATTAAGATCCAGAATTTTCTGGCTTGGTATTGTGTGCACGCTTTTTCTGGCAGTCCTGGTGGTGAGGCTGTTCCAGCTCCAGATTCTGGATGGAGCAGCTTATTATGATTCATACGTTTCCCGCACCAAAAAGGAGATTACGACAACTGCTACAAGAGGTACTATCTACGACAGAAATGGAGTCGTCCTTGCTGGAAATGAAGCAGTTTATAATTTGACTGTAAAAGATACTAGCGAATATACAAAGGCAAATGGTGATTTCAATGAGATGCTTCTTCGCCTGATTGAAATTGTGAAAAAATATGATGGAACCATTGTGACAGAACTTCCTGTGATTATTGATGATGACGGGCAGTTTGCTTATAGTGGAAAGGATAGTGCGATCCGTCAGCTTATTCGCGATGTATATGGAACTTCCTACATTGAAGAAAAAAGTAAGGAAGGTGAGGATGTCTATACTTATGACGCAGAGACTGTGATGAAGCGTCTTATGAAGGTTTCCTATAATTTTACAACAAGATGGGAAAATGCTGAAACGATCAGCAAGGAAGATGCACTGGCAATCTGCAATATACGATATGCTATGCGTCTGACAACTTACGCAAAGTATAAGTCTACCACTATTTGTTCTGATATTTCGCCAGAGCTTCAGGCAGCAATTCTTGAAAATCAACAGCAGCTGCTCGGAGTCGAGGTGGAGCAGTCAGAGCGCCGTGTTTATCCGGATGGCGTGTATTTTTCAAATATTCTTGGTTATACAGGAAAGCCGAGTACACAGGAGCTTGAGACACTTCAGGAGAGCGATTCCACCTATGAGGCAACGGATATGGTCGGAAAGGATGGACTCGAGCAGTATTACGAGAGTGAACTTGCAGGAACAAAGGGCAACGATACTGTATATTTAAACAATGTTGGTCAGATTCTTGATACGATTGACAGTGAGCCTTCTGTTCGAGGAAATGATGTATACCTGACTATTGACCATGATCTGCAGGTTGCCGTGTATCATATTGTGGAGCAGCGTCTTGCGGATGTCCTTGTCGGAAAGCTTACAATCGAGGATTTCGAGGCAGATGATTCAACACTTGCAAGCGAGTTCCAGATTTCGGTAAAAGATGTTTATTATCAGATGTTTAACAACAATATTTTAGATGAAAAGCATTTTTCAGATGATGGTGCTTCCGAGGCCGAAAAACAGATTCTTTCCTTGTATGAGGGAGAGTCCACACTTGCTATTCGTCATATTTTGGAGGAAATGGTACCGGGTGCAACGATACAGTCTGAGTTGACAGAAGACATGCAGGATTACATGGAATATGTTTATACCTTTTTACGAGAAAAGGGGGTTATTACCGCAAGTGAGATTGATACCTCAGATGAGACCTTCCTCGCATGGAAAAATACAGAGATTTCATTTTATGATTTCCTGTCATATGTGATTTCAAAGGGATGGATTGATTCCTCAAAGCTTGGTGCGGAGTCTGCATACTCGGATTCCAGCCAGGTTATGAGCCAGATCCTATCCTTCTGTGAAGAAAATCTTTCAGCTGACAGTGGTTTTCGTAAACTTGTATATAAAAAGCTGATTCATAATGAGCAGCTTTCAGGTAATCTGGTTTGCCTGGCGTTGATTGATCAGGGCATCTTAGATGCCGACAATGCGTCCTATGAAGAACTTCAAAATGGAGATGCGCAGACTGCATTTACCTTTATTCGTGAGAAAATTGGAAATACTGAGCTGACGCCGGCGCAGATCGCGCTTGATCCGTGCAGTGGTTCTGCGATTGTAACTGATACGACGACAGGAGAGCTGTTAGCAATGGTATCTTACCCAGGCTATGATTTGAACAAGCTTTCTGGAACAGTTGATGCTGAATATTGGAATAAGCTTATTAATGATCAGTCAGAGCCGCTGTATGATAAGGCGACGCAGGTACGAATTGCGCCAGGTTCTGTTTACAAGCTTGTTACGACAAGTGCAGGACTCGAGGAGGGCGTAATTGACAGCTCAGAGTATATTAACTGTATTGGTACTTTCGACAAGTTGGATCATCCGCGATGCTGGATAGCTCGAGAGACTGGCGGTGAGCATGGCCCGTTAAACACAGTGGGGGCTATTGAGCAGTCGTGCAACTTCTATTTTTATGAAGTTGGCTACCGTTTAAGCTTAAATGAAAACGGAGAATATGACGCGGAGCGTGGTCTTGCAATGCTTCGCAAATACGCCGAAAAGTACGGGTTTGGTGAGAAGAGCGGTGTGGAAGTCGCAGAAAATCTGTCACAGATTTCAACAGAATACCCGGCGACATCTGCAATTGGACAGGGTACAAACAACATGACTGCGATCAGTCTGGCGCGCTATGTGACCGCACTTGCAACGGACGGTAAACTTTATACATTCCGTCTGTTAAGCAAAATCTGTGACGCAAACGGAAATGTGATTGAAGAACTCATCCCAGAGGGCGAGCAGATCGAGGGCATCTCACAGTCAACCTACGATGTCATGAGGGAAGGTATGTACCGAGTTGTCCATGCGGCTGGTACAGCGGCAGGTGCGTTTACCGGTTTGCAGATCGACATTGCTGGAAAATCTGGTTCCGTACAGGAGAATCTTTCACGTGCGAACCACGCAACCTTCATTTCATATGGTCCGTACAACGATCCAAAGATTTCCGTAACGGTTGCTATCCCGCATGGTTACATGGCATACAATGCCGCAGTAGTTTGCCGTTACATTTATCAGTATTACTTTGGCTACATTGATATGGAAGACATTCTGGATAAATCCTACAATACACTTGGAGAGTCAGCTACGTACAGTGACTGATGTAAGCTACAGAAGACAGGGATAAGAGAGAGGATCAGAAAGGTTTGGGAATATCATGAGTGAAGTGATTGTTGTGACATCAGGAAAAGGCGGTGTAGGAAAAACGACAGTGGCTGCAAATCTTGGCTGTGGCCTTGCCCTTCTTGGAAATAAAGTTGTTTTGATTGATACCGATATTGGTCTTCGAAATCTTGATGTTGTGATGGGACTGGAAAACCGCATTGTATATAATCTTGTGGATGTAGTAGAGGGAGGCTGTCGGATAAAGCAGGCGCTGATCAAAGACAAAAATCATCAGGGCCTGTATCTGATGCCGTCGGCACAAACGAGAGACAAATCGAGTGTGACGCCGCAGCAGATGAAAAAGCTGACGCAGGAATTGACAGAGGAGTTTGATTATGTGATTCTGGACTGTCCGGCTGGCATTGAGCAAGGCTTTAAAAATGCCGTGGCAGGAGCATCAAGAGCTATTGTTGTCACAACGCCAGAAGTATCTGCAATTCGTGATGCAGATCGCGTAATGGGACTTCTTGAAGCGGATGGGATGGAAAAGATTGAGATGATTATTAACCGCATTCGTCCAGATCTGGTAGCAAGAGGCGACATGATGTCACTTTCAGACATTCAGGAAATATTAACCGTTCCTATTATTGGTGCGGTGACGGATGAGGAAGAGATTGTCATTTCCAGTAATAACGGAGAGCCGGTTGCCGGAAAGGATTCACCGTTAGGGCAGATATTTGTTGATATCTGTCGAAGAATTATGGGTGAAGATATTCCGGTTGCACAGCCGTCTGTATCGAAGGGATTGATAAAAAGGCTGAAAAGTATTTTGGAAAAGAAAGGAAAATAAAGTAATATGGTCAGGCATTCATTACAAAGTCAGGCAGTTCGCTCTGGAAAGACAGCGAAGGAGCGGCTGATACAAATGATGCTTGAGGAGCATACGCAGTGCACTCCAGAGACATTAAGCTGTATGGAGCATGATATTACAAAAACTATTTCAAAATATCTGCCGGTATCTGAAAAAAACATCTGTCTGTATCTGAAGCGAAATGCCGGTAAAATTCTTTTATTTACCGTGACGGAGCTTTCAGCAGTCAAAAAAAGCAGATAGAGATAAAGAAAGGAATGGTCTGTCGGCATGCGCAAGAGAAAAACAGGACAAAACCTGCATCTGAGCAATCTTAATTTTAAAATCATCATATATGCGCTGATACTGAGTATCATTGGTATATTTATGGTGCACAGTGCAACACAGAATGAAGCTGTGACAGGTATGATTACAACAACACAAAAGCAGATCCTTGGAATGGTCATAGGACTTGTTCTTATGATGATTCTGACATGTATTGATTACCATAAGCTGATTAAATATTCAATTGTATTTTACGTGATCAGCATGGCACTTTTAATCTATGTAAAATACATCAATCCGTTAAATATCAGTAATGCAAACCGATGGATGCATCTACCGGGGTTTGGTACGATTCAGCCGTCTGAGTTTTCGAAGGTTGCAGTCGTTTTGATGGCAGTCTTTGTGCTTATACGTATCCAAAAACATATAAACAATGTGCTGTATCTTATTGGATATTTTGCCTTGACGGGCATAACAGTGTATCTGATTTATGTAGAGCCAGATTTATCTACGTCAATGATTATCGTTTTTGCGCTTGTTGCAATGGTTTTTGTGACAGGAATAAGTTGGAAGTGGGTAGGCGGTGTTCTTGGTGTAGTAGCTGTTTTTGTGGGCGCACTTTTGTTTTGTATTTATGAGCCTGAGCAAAAGACACTCAACTGGTTTATTGAGAAGGATATCCTTCAGCAATATCAGGTAAACCGTATTAACTCATATTTCTTTCCAGAGGATTACCCTGATCAGACGCGTCAGCAGTTAAACTCAGTTATGGCTATTGGCGGCGGTCAGCTTTTGGGAAAAGGATTAAATAATTCTACTTATGAATCTGTTAAGAATGGAAATTTTCTTTCAGAGGAACAGTGTGACTTCATTTTTGCTGTTGTAGGAGAAGAACTGGGTTTTGCAGGAAGTGTATTTATTATATTGATATATCTGCTTTTATTTATTGAAGGCCTAAGGGTTGCAGGGCGAAGTCCTGATCTTGAGGGAAAACTTCTTGCAAGCGGATTTGTCACAATTTTGTTAATCCAGTGTTTTATCAATATGGGAGTAGCCATGCTGCTTCTTCCAAATACGGGAACACCGCTTCCATTTATCAGCGCAGGAATGAGTTCACTGATAAGCACGTATATTATGATGGGAATTATGCTGAACATAAGTATGCACAGAAAAATGAAAGTGTTCTGATAAGTTTTACAAAGTAACTATTATAGTGGAGGTATCAAAATGAATATCGGTTTTATAGCAGATGATTCCAAAAAGAAACTGATGCAGAATTTCTGCATCGCATACAGAGGCATTCTGAATAAGCACAGCCTTTATGCAACAGGAACAACAGGAAGACTGATAGAGGAGGCAACGACACTGACTGTCAATAAGTTTCTTGAGGGATCGTTAGGCGGTGCACAGCAGTTTGCATCTCAGATTGAAAATAATAGCATGGATCTGGTATTTTACTTCCGTGATCCAAACGAAGTGAGCCCAACCAATACAAGGAGAGTACAGACAGTGCTTCATCTTTGTGATATTTACAGCATTCCGCTGGCAACTAATTTGGCAACGGCAGAGCTTTTGATTCGTTCACTTGACTCTGGTGACTTAGAGTGGAGAGAGGCATACCGTTCATGAGAAAAAAACGGTTCATTTACACGCTGGCGGCAGTGCTTTTAATGTGCAGTGCCGCTGGTGTGGGAGCAGGCTGCGGCAAATCATCTCCAGCCCTTCTTGATAGCTTTGGTACTCATTTAGATACTCTTATGACATCAAAAGATAAGCTGTCGAAAATGGATGGAGCTGCAGCAGATTTGTGTGTAATAGAAAATGAAGATGAATTTTCTGAAAATGACATAGAAGCGCCGGCTGGTGCATTATTTAATATTACAGATCAGAAAACATTGTACAGCAAAAATGCAAATGATGAGCGCGAAATTGCAAGTATCACAAAAATTATGACAGCTCTTCTTGCCATGAAATATGCTGATTTAAGTCAGGAAGTAACTATTTCGTATACTCCGGAGGGACTTGAGAGCAGTGCTGTTCTTTGTGGTTTTGAGCAAGGCGATAAGATGATGCTTTCAAGTTTGCTGAGTGCAGCACTTATCTATTCTGGAAACGATGCTGCTATTGATATTGCTATTGCTGTTGCAGGATCACAGGAAGCATTTGTAGATATGATGAATCAGGAAAGCAAGGAACTGATGACTAGTCATACACATTTTGCCAATCCGACAGGACTGACACAGTCTAAACATTATTCTTCAGTATATGATGTTTATTTGATGTTTCAAGAATGCTTAAAGTATCCGACGTTTCGCGATATTATAGCGCGTGGATCTTTTCTGTGCTATTACACGAATGCAGCAGGAGAGAATGTGACGAAGAACTTTAACAGCACTAATCAGTATCTGGTAGGTGCTTATACGCCGCCAGACGGCATTACTGTCATTGGCGGAAAAACAGGTCATACAAATACAGCCGGATATAACCTGGTAGTGCTCGTCCAGGACAGCCATCACAAGGAGTATGTGGCTGTTATTCTTGGTGCAACAACAAAAGACGAACTATACAACCAGATGAATACATTACTGTCGAAAATTTGATAATTTTATAAAAATTTCTATTTATGACTTGCTTTATTCGGTAAAATATACTATACTATACGCAAGAACTACCATTGGTCTTAAGTGTAAAAGACTAATTCATATAAGGAGGATCGAGCATATGGTTCAGATTATTTCAGGCAAGAAGGGCAAAGGAAAAACAAAGTATCTGTTAGACAGTGTAAACGGTGCTGTTGCGTCTGCACAGGGAAGTGTAGTATATTTGGATAAGACAGCAAAGCACATGTACGAACTGAGCAATAAGGTTCGTTTGATTAATGTTTCTGATTATGGAATCAATTCCTATGATGCATTTATCGGATTTGTCAGCGGAATCATTTCTCAGGATCATGATCTTGAGAAAATGTATTTTGATAGCTTCTTAAAGATTTCCTGTCTTGAGGGAAGTGATATTACAGAGGCAATCAAGGCGCTCGAAGCGATTTCTGCAAAATTTGGAGTTGATTTTGTTTTGAGTGTTTCAGCAGATGCTACGGAGTTGTCCGATGAAGTAAAATCTCACATCATCGTATCTCTGTAAAGATGAGATTCTTGCCAGAGTGTATCAGTTTTTAACAAAAAGTACATAGTACAGATTAAAAGGAGCCGGTTGACCCGACTCCTTTTTACAAACTTTTTATTCTTGGGAAAAGTCGCGGATGCGGCCATAAAAGGAAAGAAGATAAAGTCCGCCAAGACCTACGATGGCATAAATGATCCGAGTTAACAGTGACATACTGCCAAAAAGCCACGAAACCAGATCAAACTTAAAAAAGCCAATCAATCCCCAGTTTATAGCACCGATTACGACAACAGTCAGTACAATATAATCCCATACTTTTGAGCTCATAGCAACCTCTCATTCTGCCAAAAATGGCTTTGTTATACGCTATTATTTTTTCATAACAGAAGTATTTTATACATCTTGGTAAGTTGTAAAATGAATGCGAAAGGAAAAAATCCTGACGCATTCTCATAGAAATTATAGAAATATAAAGCGTTAAGGATAAAAAGCCTTAGCGCTTTTTCTTTTACCCCAAAAGGAAGGAGGATTGATTCTAATGAGAAAAAAAGGGAAGACAATCACTTGGAAGGAAAGACAGAAAATCGAACAGTTGGTAAAAATTGATTTACCAATATCGCAGATAGCAGAAGAGATTGGCGTCACACGAGCAGCGATCTATGTTGAGTTAAAACGAGGTGGAACGCCTTATAGTGCCGATGAGGCACAGAAGAATGTAGGTGCGTAAAGATGGTACTTAGACATGTGACGGTAGAATTAACAGAAAAGCAATATGAAACATTGTGCCGAATGACAGCAAATGCAGGAATGCCAGTAGCAGATGTAATACAGGCATTTGCAGAAGAGTTACCAGGAAATAGTGCATTGGATGGCTGGTTAAAACAACATCAAAGGAAAAATTTTCTTTCCTATTTGGCGCAAAAAGAAAAGCTCGATTTTGTAGCATCTTTGTTCCAGAAAGTAATTGTTTATCAGGCAAACATTTCAGCTGCATATGCAAAAAGGAAAGAAAAAGAAGCAGCTAAAACTGTGGAGCAGTTGGAAACAAGCTGGTCATTGATACAGGAAATATACGCTTCTTATGCGAAAGAAAATCAGGCAGCGCTGCCACTTTTGGGTGAGTTGCAACTGCTGAAAGAATGGAGACTGAATGGAAAATAAAGAGAAAAAGACAAAGCACACAAGACTAAAGTATGCCGATAGAATAGAGATTCAGCGACTGATTGAAGAAGGGTGTACCAAAACAGAAATTGCAGAAAAAATTGGTGTACATTTTTCCACAATTTACCGTGAAATCATAAGAGGCGGAACACCTTATAGTGCTGATGAGGCACAGCGTAGATTAACAGGAGAGTAATCGGATGAATAATGAGAGCCAAATTTGTTTTATTAGCAGCCCCCACGATAGTTTCTTTTGTGGGAAGGTAGTGGAATTTAAAGAGAGATACCATAAATCTCCAGATGAATATCATAAAGCACTTTTTTACTGCCTGGGTATTAACTGTGATACGAGACGAAATTTTGAAAATATCTATGATTGGCAAACAGACTGTATTAAGCCGGAATGTCTGAAAGAAGGCTGGCAGACAAGTGGAAGCAAAAAAGTAGTCAGAATGGCATTCAATCTTTTTTGCGGCGGGACACCTAGCGTAGATGAAAATGAGTCCGTAGAAAAGCAGCTGTATGAATGTAAGCAATATGCAGTAGAAGAATTATTTTGCTGTATGTATGCACCATTCTTCTGGGAAGCGGTCAAAATTCGTTACCCAGAGTATGTTTCCTATGATCACGAGTTGTACGATTTGTTAGGAGGAGCAGATTGAGTGCTGAAAATAAGGGTAATCGGAACGAAGAACGAAATTGCATGGTTCCAGAATCTTGTGAGGAATCACCTTCAGATTGAGGTCTTAGATATGTCAAAGCTATATATAAGCAAAGAAGCAAGCGACAATTATAGGTCTTATATAGAAATAAAAAAGAAAGATATCAACAAGTAACTGTAAAATGAATTGAAAAATAAAAGGAGCAGACGAAAATGAAAACAATCGCATTTTACAACAATAAAGGTGGCGTGGGAAAAACGACGCTAGCAGCAAATGTAGGATATAACTTATCAGCAATGAACTATCGTGTGCTGATGGTGGACTGTGATCCGCAGGGAAATTTGTCATCATTCTTTGATCGTTACGATTTGACGAAAAAAAGTTTGGCACAGGCATTAGATGGACAGGAGCGTTGCGTGTATCGTACCGCATATAAGAGATTAGATATTTTGCCAGGAAACATTTATAGCGAGTCATTGACACCGCAACCAGAAAATATGGAAAGCGTACTCCAGCAGTACAAAGAGAAATATGATTGGTGTATAGTGGATTGCGCACCGGCTTTCTCAAAGCTGACCAAAGCAGCTTTGCAGACGTCTGATCAGGTTATGATTCCGATCAAGCTTGATAATTTCTCGATTGAAGGAATCGATACCGTATTGTCAAAGCTGGCAGATCCATCAACAGCACACGTTGTAATTAATGAGTTTTCAACGTCCAGAGCTTCCAGAGATTTTTTGGCAAAACTGGTACAGACATACAATTATCCATTGTGTGAGACATTAGTAAGATATTCCACAATGGTAGATGCCGCTAACTTTCGCAAGAAACCGATGGCGAAAAAAGCTAAGTTCCATTGGGTAACTGCGGATATGGCAGATCTGACAGAGGAGGTATGTGGATATGGCTTCGTTAACTGATGCACTCGCAAGCATGAAGAATAAAAATACACAAACAACCCCAGTTGTAAACCAGCGATATCAGGTGCAGTATATCAACTATAGTTACTTAGAAGAATCTGCTTATAATTTTTATCCGATGTCCGAAATTGAGGAGTTGGCAGATGCAATCGAGCTTGCAGGAGGCATCCTGCAACCGCTCCTTGTGCGCCGGAAGGCACCAGGACAACGCTACGAAATCATCGCTGGTCATCGCCGCTGGACAGCGGCAAAATATCTGGTTGATCAGGGAAAAGAAAAGTTTGCAATGCTCCCTTGTCATGTGCAGGATGGCAATGATTTGATTGCGAGAATCAACCTGATCATAACAAACTCACAAAGAGAAAAATCTGCATATGTAAAGATGCAGGAAGTGGTTGAGTTGGAGCAGCTGCTTCAGGAGCTGGCTGCTGGATCAGCAGATGAACGTGCAAAGTTTTCGCGGATTACTGGAATCAAACTTGAAAGCGAAAATATAACAGCTCGCGTATTGCGTAAGTTGGTGGCAAAGACAGCTGGTCTGTCAGAGACAAATGTCGCGCGACTAAAGCATATCAATTCGAGTTTGCAGCCGGAGTTAAAGGAAGTGCTGGAGGAAGGTAAAATCGGAATTTCAGCAGCCGATGAGCTGGCAAGGATGGCGCCAGAAGAACAACAGGAGGCAGCGAAACAGATTAAAAAAGGCGAGAAAGTTCAGCTGCCTAAAAAGAAAATTACAGAGACGACAAAGAGTCCCAATCAGGAGCCAAAGGTAGTGTCCGTTTTGGACACGGAAGAGCAGTTGCCAGGGCAAATGAATATGGAAGAATATATTCCAATGCCAGAACCAGCAAATGCGTTTGAGCTGATTGAGGACGAAGAACAAAATGCCGAGCAAGAAGTAAAAAAGGAAGAAAAGAAAGAAGAGTCTCCCACGAATCTTGCAAACGAATACCTGGCATTGTATCAAAAGACAGATGCAGCGCTGGAAGAATGGGAAAAAATGCATCGAAGATTGGCTGATTATTTTCAGCAAATTAGGTAATAGAGTTGGGGAAAGGGGAATCTATGGAATCAGGACTGACATATGAAGAGATTGTAGAGATTCTGTTGCGGCAAGAAGAGTTACTGGAACTATATCGCAGCCAACTAAAAGAACTGACGAAAGAATACGATGCAGATGATGAGCTAATTGAGTTGACCCAGCTGCGCAGTCCTCGGTTGGGTGTTACCGGAGGAGGAAGTAACCAGAAGGGATTAGATCAGATTTGTCAGGCAGTTGAACAACAAAGGAAAGCATACCGTGAAGCCGTGTATGAAGAAATGCAGCGTGTACTAGCAGCGTATAATCGGGTACAGAAGGTGCATTTGTGCTATTTGCATCTGCCACAAAAACAGAAAGCTGTCTTAGAGGGGCTGTACATCAAAAAGAAGATGTATAAGGAATTGGAAGGCCCAGGACTTTCGGAAACAACCATTCATCGCCTGCGGAGACAAGCATTAAAAAACATACAGGACTGGTATAATGCGGGGCGGTTTGAAGAACAAAAATGATCAGTTCAGAAGATTGGTAAGGATACAAACTGGAAAGAAGGGAGTGACAGAAGATGAGAAAAATCCGTGCAAGCGTACTGAGAAAAGTGGAGGAGTCCAGACTGACAAATAAAGAGCTTACAGTTTTTCTGCATATCTGTCAGTACCAGACAGATGCGGGAACAGTATCCGGTATCTATTATAAGGATATCTGCAATGCATTGAAAATATCGAATCAAAGCTTCTATTCCAGTTTGTATCGGTTGCGTGACTGTGGATTAATAAATCTGTGGAAGGCAGACAAAATTGACTGGGATATCCAGATTATAGGAAATGACTGTACTGATATTGAGTCAGTAAAGAAGGAAGGCTATCTGTCCGTTGCAGATGGCCTGTTTGCCTCGGAGAAATTTAGAAAGTTGAAGGCAAATGAAAAAGTTATGGCAATGCGATTATTGGTATACTGTCGCTCTGGACAACGCACATATAAGGAAGCAAAAGCAAGTTTCTTAGACAAAATGAAAAAGATGCTTGGATGCGGACTTCGCGCAGTAAAAAAATATTTGACAGCGCTAAAAGAACTGTTTTACATTGGAATTAAAGATAAAATGTATTTGATCACAATTCGTCGTGGCGTAGCAGATCGAGTGTGGAGAGCGCCTACAGATACAGAATTAGAGCTTGGGCATAAAGTACATGCAGCTTGCAACCGAAATAAGATCAATGAATCCGATGCTGCCAAAAGGGATACTGCTGAACTGGCGAAACAGTACCGTCAGGACATTGCAGAAATGCAGAAAGCAGGTGTGCTGCCGGAAGATATTTTCGGATACCTGATTGGAAAGGCAAGAGATGGATTAGCCGGAAAACTGAATCCTAAGTACATACATAAGGTACTGAGAAATGAAATTGCAAACTTCCAACGTGCGAAGAAAATGGCAGTTGCCAGTGGCACGCAGGCATTCCAGAATTTCACAGGGCGTACAAACAACAACTACATGGAAAAAGTATTAGCACAATGGAGCATGATGTAAAATCCCAAAATAATGGATAATCGGTAAAAATGGCTGGCTGAACGAAGGCAGTCTTTTTTGCGTACAGTAAAACAAAAGATAACTGTTTGAGAGAAGAGATTAATGAAAGGTCGCGCTCAATAAAATAGGGAAGCTAGCTGACATGGAGATTACCAGGCATGTCAGCTGCTTTTTTACATCAAAGTCATTCCAATTTTGAGGTCTGTTTCCAGAAGTCATTCTAATTTTGAGGCTCGAAAATGGGAGGTCATTCTAAAAAGTGGGATAATTGTGGATAACTTTATTCCAATTTTGTTCCAGCAGGCGAGAAGAAAAATTGAGTAAAAACAAGGCTTTTAGGTACTTTAGTTTCTGGTGAATATCTCCTTCTTTCTTTTATACCCTTCCTGACTTATGAATGATAATCTATTGCAGAATAAAAGCTGCATAACAGCATATCTTCTTCCGTTTTAGCTTCCTGTGGCTTCGGAAAGAAATTGGAAAACCATAAGAGAAGCGCTTATTTATAAGAAGGTGTCCGCAAGCGGACAAAAAACAACATCAAGAAAAATAAATCATACACCTGCTTGACATGCGCACGTAAAACAGGTATAATATAGATGTATGATAAAGAGTTTTGTAGACAAAGAAACAGAAAAAGTATATAACCAAATTTTTTCGAAGAAGTTACCGCAGACAATACAGCGTATTGCATTGCGGAAATTGATGATGATCGACAATGCAAGATGTTTGGAGGATCTGAGAGTTCCGCCAGCGAATCACTTGGAATTGCTGCATGGTGATCGTGAGGGACAATATAGCATTCGTATCAATATTCAATACCGCATTTGCTTCAACGTTGATGGAAATGATTTCTTTAACGTTGAGATTGTGGACTATCATTCGTAAAAGTGTGTATACTGAAATTAAATCAGAAAGGAAGGTTTATCTATGGAATATATTACAACTCCTACAGTAAGTGAAATATTAAGAGAAGAGTTCATGGAGCCGCTGGGTATTTCAGCATACCGTTTGGCACAGGCAATCAATGTTCCGCTGTCTCGGGTGCAGGATATCCTGCATGATCGAAGGAAAATTACGGCAGATACTTCGCTTCGACTGGCAAAATTTTTTGGAGTAGGTGACAGTTGGTGACAGTTGGTGACAGTTGGTGACAGTTGGTGACAGTTGGTGACAGTCGGTGACAGTTCATGACAGTTCGTGACAGTTGCAGACATTTGCAATGTGTGATATTCTATAATCGAACCAAGTGGATAAAGAGAGAGCATTGCCGGAAACTGGTCACAGTCGGCAGTGCTTTTTCTTTATAAACCAGTAGATCCCCTTGACAAACTGTATATTATAAGATACAATATTGTTAGGAGGGATTCTATGAATGATGTTTGGTTGAAAGAGCTTGCCGAAGAACAGACAAAGCGCTTATTGGAATATTATATAAAATTAAGAAAGCAGCATAAGTTAAGCCAGTCGGAACTGGAACGGATAACCGGAGTATCGCGGATTTCGATCAACCGATATGAAAATGGTAAGATTATGCCGTCAGTTCAGGCTGTGAATCAGTTGCTTGTTACCATGGGGTACCGATTAGATATTGTACCGATTTGTGATAGCGAATATGAAGAGATGGAGGAAATGCAGAATGAGAAGAAAACTGATCTATAGTTTAATCGGATTGGTTGGCTGCACATGGCTGGCAGGATGCCAGGAAAAGCCAGAGGGCGCACAGACAATCATCATAGAACTTGCAGACCCAACAGATATGCAGGAAAATAATACAGCTGTAGAAGGGGAAATAGAAGCAGAAGAAAGTGCGTCGGAAGCGGACGCAGAAACAATGACTGATGCACAAGAAATGTTGACAGTTGCTGTGCCGGAAATCATCGGATTTTCGGATGGTGTAGAATTGAGCTATACACAGATCAGCTCAAGTGACCCGATTATTAGTTTATTGCTTGCCAATGTGCTTCCAGATGTGAAGGTACAGGACTTTGACATTACAAATGCTCAGGCATATCAGAATGGAGAGGAAATTGTACCAGCAGGAGAAATTACTTTTACAATGACGGTTGAGCCGGAAACGAATGTTACGCTGTATAGGTTAAATGAGGATGGTGAACTGGTATCCGAAACATTGGAAGTAACGGATGGAACTGTGTCCTATCAGTCAACAGGTTGTGGGCGCTGGCTGATTCTGGATACGTTATTAGAGCAGGGAACAGAAGTAATGTCCGAATCGGAGACAGAGGTAAATTGAGAGGAGGAACATTGATATTATGAGCGGATTTACAAATAGAAAAAATTGGCTATCTGGATTATTGACTGTATCACTTGCAGTTATACCAACTTGTACAATTACGGCGGAAGAAAATAGCAAAATAGTAGATCAATATATCATTGTTGAGCTGGAGCCTGTTTCTGTGTCCGAATCGGACACAGCAGAGAGTGTGTCAGAAACGGAGCTGTCAACAGAAGAAACGGTTGAAGTAGAATCTGATCCTGATGTTGTGTTGTTTTCTCTTCAGGAGGGTTTGGATAAAGAAGAATATAGTATAACTGGAATCAGTGCGAATGAGCCAATCATTGCACAGCTGCTAGCACAGACAGCAGACTATCAGGACTATGACACCATTGCCTTGTATGATCTTGTTTCTCATCAGCAGACAGCTGATGAGCCGTATGACTTTAGCTTACAAATTCCAGAGAATGCAGATATCACATTGTATCAGGGCGTAGACGGACAGCTTCAAAAAAGTACGCTGGATGCAATGTATACAGAGGACGAGTATAATCGTCTGCCGTTAGTCAGCTACCAGTCCGAAACAAATCATTGGTTAGTACTGCACTTGGGAAGTAATCAGGATAAGCAGGGTGTGTCCGAATCGGACACAGAAGATGCAGCAAGAGAAATAGAAAGTGCCGCAGAATCACTTGAGGGAAAGGTAGAGAACGAAAAGGAAACTGACCCAGCAGAATCCTCACAAGAAGTTGCAAAGGTTCCAGAAAGCAAAGAACCTTCCACTAAAGCGCCAGAGACAAAGCCGACATCTACCAAAGCCCCGGAGACAAAACCAAATCAGAGCAAGCCTACTCCTTCGACGGCTGCACCGAGTACAAAAGCTCCAGAAACAAAGGCACCGGAGACAGCAGCACCAACGACAACGGCACATACACATAACTGGGTAGCTGTGACAACAACAGTTCATCACGATGCTGTCACAAGTCAAGTATGGAAAGAGGACTCGGCTGCGTGGGATGAAACAGTTGTGACAAAAGCAGCGTGGGATGAGCAGCAGTTAGTGCAGGATGCATATGATGAAAATAAGTTAGTACAAGATGCATATGATGAACCGGTTTATGAGTGGGTTAGTGTTTGCAATAAATGTGGTTATAAATTTTTAGACCCTACTGAGGATATTACGATTCATATGGAAGCAGGCTGTTGGTCAAGTTGGCACGATGAAATGATGCAGACGGGTTCTATCCATCACGATGCAGTTTATCAGATTGTTCATCACGATGCAGTCTATCAAACTGTTCACCATGAGGCAGAGACAACAGTTGTACACCATGATGCAACAGGGCATTATGAGACAGTGGTAACGCAGGCAGCATGGGATGAGACGGTAGTTACAGGATATACCTGCTCAGGTTGCGGAGCAACCAAATAAGTAAAATCAAGAAAAAAGATAGTAAGATACAGAAGAAAAAGCACTTTGCGAAAGACGTGTATACGTTTTTGTAGGTGCTTTTTTTGTACACATTTTTAAGCTTGAAGTGCTAAGAGATAATAATAAGTAACGTGACAGGAGGAAAAGATGGATCGTCTGAGATCACCACCGAAAAGAAGGAAGAAAGAATGCAACCTAAAGCCAGACGAAAAAAGAGTCTGGTGACCAAAGAAAGGATATGACGATGAGTCCAAAAAATAAAAAAGGAAAGAAGCTGACGTCAACAATCATGGCGCTTGCCATGACGGTAACGACGACTTTCCAGATGCCAACTATTTCGATGGCTTCTGAAATAGAATCGTCTGTAGCGGTTGAGAGTCAGATCGAGGAAGGAACAAGCGAAGAGTCTGTTTCTGTTCAATCAGAAACAACTGCACAGACCAGTGCAGAACAGACCAATTCAGTGATTGAAGAAACTTCTGGCACTACTGAGGCAACTAACGATGCAACACAGGTATCAGACGAAGTGCCGGCAACTGTTGCTGAAACAACCGCAGAAGTGACCTACGAGGAAAAGAAAACCACTCTTTCCGCAGAGGTCGATCCGTCCGGTGAGAATACCGAGGAGTCAGAAGCAAACGAGACTCGAGGACCGGACGAAACAATAGAAACTGCCACACAGGCAGCAGAGGAGGAGACAGGCGCAGAGGTCGAAACAGAGGTTGAGACTGAATCAGAATCTGAAACAACAGAAGAAAGTACTCAGGCTGATCCGTTTGCAAGCTTAGATCCGACAAGTGGAGTGACCGAAGAACAACTGGGTGCAATTGATTTTTCAAGCAAGCGACTTTTAGTTGCAGCCGACGAATCAGTGATCATTGATCCTGAGCATGTACTTTCCGACTATGCAGGTGTGTACTTAATGCAGTATGACACCGAGACGCAGGCAAAGTACGCTTATGCTTACTATTACAACAAGTCTGAGTTTGTAGATGTTGATACCGTCATTTCCGTAGCAGACGGAGACGGTAGTGCAAATGCAGCAGTCCCGATGGCAGCAGAGGAAAACCCGATTGCAGAGCTTCAGGCAGCTGTAGCCGAGAATCCGGTGAATGCAGCAGGAGCAGTAGCAGTCATTGATACCGGTGTCAACGACGTTGCAAATGTAACCGAGTCCGTATCCATGATCGGTGACAATACAGCTGATGAGAACGGACACGGAACCCGGATGGCACAGCTTGTTGCAGAGCAGAACCCGAATGTATCCATTCTTTCCATCAAGGCATTAGGTGCTGACGGTACCGGAGATATCTCCGCTGTCTATGCGGCAATCCGTTATGCGATTGACAAAAAGGTATCTGTCATTAACCTTTCCATGTCGGCAGTCGCAACAGCAGAGAATGCAGCATTAACCTCGATCATTGACGAGGCAACAGCCGCAGGAATTGCAGTGGTTGGTGCAGCCGGAAACAAAGGCATGAATGTAAGATTTTTCGTGCCAGGTAATATCGAAAGTGCTTATATCATTGGTGCAGCTGATGAAGATGGTGTAAGAATCACAAGTTCTAACTATGGTTCAACTGTTGATTTCAATGTGCATGCTGATTCCACATCAGAAGCAGCTGCAAAATTTTCTGGTTACTATACTGTAAATGGAGCAGTAGCAGACGAGAAACTTGTATTCCCAACTGACTACAGGAAGCCAGAAGTTAACATTGACTTTAACGGACCGATTATCAATCATCAGATTTCTTATTACAACTATGAAGGAAGCTCTGAAGATCTGGTATGGATAAGTCAGAAAACGATGAAGACCGTCTTGGATGAAGACTACATCACTACTTATATAGGTTTTGCGGAAGATGCTGATTTAGTCAGCAAGCTTAACGTATATGTTGATTTTATGAGCATTGACAGTGAGCATGCGATTACAGATGAATGTATTGTGGATCTTGAAAAAATGACAGTTAAAATTCCAGCATCGTACAAGAATGCAAATCTAACTGTAAGATGGTTTATGCCGAATGCATCTTATTCATACGGCTATGATGTAGATGCAAAGTACATGATTTCCAATACACCTGAGAAATTTAAGGCGGCTTATAATGGAGTGAATGGCTTGACTACAGAAAAGGCACAACAGTATGTAGCAGGAACATATGCAAAGAGCTTTACTCATACGGCAAATTCAATGAATCATTCCGATGTCAAGTATTCAACTGACGGCATTAATGCCGGAGATTGGTTTACAATTCAGAGTGGCTATATAGCCAGCGTTGAGGAGTATCCGGGAGTATACACTACCAGAGGAGAAATTGCCAGCATGTTCGGTCCGACTGCTTTGGCGAATCTTACACCGGCAGGATCAGCGACTACTCAGACATTTTTAAGCCATTTTAATACCGTGACAAGAGATTCAGACGGTTCGGATGTATCTGGATGGTTTAATACCGTTGGCGGTAAGGGAAATGGAGTCATTCATGTTGATGTAAATAACTCTGGAAGCACGAAGGATGATGAACCGCTGTCTGCCGGTCTTGGTTGGGTATTTGGTACATGTGCAAATGATGAGGTTGGAGGTCAGTGTCCATCATTTACAGGTGGAAAGATCATTTGCACCAGCAAAGATCCAGATGGTACAGCGTATTTCTTCTTCTACTGCACTTCTCCAAGAGGACAGTGGACAGGTGGTTCCTTTTCCATCACGCCAAAACTTCCAAAGACCGGATTCTTGCAGATTCATAAATCTTCAGCAGATCCGACAATCACCAATGGCAACAGCTGCTATAACTTTGAAGGCATTCCTTATGGTATCTTTACGGATAAGGATTGTGTTAATAACCTTGTTGTTCTTCCTCTGGATGCAAACGGTTACAGCCAGCCATATGAGCTGCCAGCAGGAACTTACTATGTAAGAGAGGCAGAAGCAAAACCGGGATCAGGCTATAAGACAAACAGTACTGTTTATACAATCGAGGTAACAGCAGGAACTACAGCAACAGCTCCGGTAATGTGTGAGACAACAGATGTACCGTTGAATGACCCACTAGGTATTGTGATCAATAAGATCAATGCAGATGGAACTACTACAGCCGACTTATCTGGTGCAGAGTATACGATTAAATATTATCCAAAGCAGTATAATACAGTAGCTGAGATTAAAGCAGATTCAGAAGCAAAACCAACAACGTGGGTAATTAAGACAGTTAAAAATGCAAATGGAAATTATCATGCTGTTTTGGACGATGCTCATATTGTTTCTACTGTTTCTGATAGTGCGAAGTTTGGAAAAAATGCAGCAGGAAGATATATTATTCCACTTGGTACTATAACAGTTGAGGAAACAAAGGCTCCGACTGGATTCACCAAAGATGGTGCAGTTGTTAGCAGTGCTGCAACAGGTGCAACACTGACTGGAACTAATAATGTTTATCTTTTTAACCTAGTTGATAAAGATTCTGCTATTTACTTAAAGAGTGGCAATGTATTAGATACTGCAGCAACTGATGAAACAGCAATCACTCTCCAGTATGCCGAGCGTCAGATCAACGGTACTCCAAAGATGGAAAAGCATGATCTTGAGCTTAATAAAAAAGCTGCTATGGGTGGAACAAACTTTGACGGCATCATCTTTGAGGTTTATTGTTTAGACGATTCTGTTATCATTGGTAATACCACTTATAAAAAGGGTGAGACAATCGAGACAGTAACCTCAGATGCTGAGGGAAATGTAACCATGACTACTCAGTATCCGATTGGTCATTATGCTGTTAGAGAAAAATCAGCCAACAATTATTACACCAATGATGGTCAGATTCATTATTTTAATGTTGTTGATCAGGGTGGCGCTTTCATTCAGTATGAGACAAACATGAATGCAGTTACCTTTACAGATCGTGTTGTTCGTGGTGATCTGTCCTTCGTGAAGAAAAATGCAGAGACAGAAGAAACACTTGCTTACATTCCGTTTTGTATTACCAACAACGCAACTGGTGAAACACATTATATCTTAACTGATGCGAATGGAAACTTCACTTCCAAAACCGGAAAGACCACAAATACCAATGCAAACGATGATGTCCTGTCTAAGTATGGTGATAAGGATGTTGTTCCGCAGAGCGTAATTGATTCTCTTGTAAAGGATGCAGGACTTTGGTTTGGTATGGGAAGCGATGGAACTATGACAAGTGCAAATGATTCTTATGGAGCATTTGTATATGGCACTTATACCATCACCGAGTTAAAGACCGAAGCAACCAGAAGCATGAAGATGTATACCAACACCTTCACAATCGACACTGATGGAAAAGTTCTTGATCTTGGAACAGTCAACAACGTTCCGATGGGAATTAAGACAACACTGGTTGATGTAAATGGAGAACATTTTACCGAAGCAACGAGTACAGTGACATTGACTGACCATGTAGCATACAAAAATCTGGATATGGACAAGACATATACGCTGACAGGAACCTTGTATGTGAAGGATGGAGATGCACTGACAGAACTGATGACAGAAACGGTTGACTTCCAGCCAACCGAAATAAGTGGCACACAGGATGTTACATTCACATTTGATGCATCTGCTCTTGTTGGAAAGTCAGTAGTTGCATTTGAAGAGCTTTCCTTAAATGGTGAATTTTGCGCAGAGCATAAGGATAAGGACGATGAAAATCAGACCGTTACATTCCCTAGTATCCAGACAACTGCACGAGATTCAAAGACCGAGGATCATGTAGCAAATGCAACTGATTCCGTAAGTATTATTGATACTGTAACCTATTCTGGTTTGAAAGTTGGAGAAACCTATACAATCACCGGAACTTTGATGGATGCTGACACTGGCAAAGCTGTTCTGGACGATGATGGCAACGAGATTACCGCATCAAAAGAATTTGTTGCCCCGGTAAAAGATGGTAGTGTTGACATTACATTCAATTTTGCAGGTGTATCTTTAGCAGGTAAGAAGATTGTTGCTTTTGAGGAAGTATACTACAAAGGTAGAAGATATGCTGTTCATGCAGATCTTTCCGATGAAGGACAGACTGTCTATGTGCCAAAGATCCGCACAAAAGCACTGGATGCCAATACCGGATTGAATCAGGTAAAAGCAGACAGCAATGCAACTGTTGTTGATACTGTAACTTATGAAAACTTACTGCCGGGTAAGAAGTATACCATGAAGGGTGTGCTGATGACTTCAGCAGGAAACGCTCTGATGGTAAACGGAAGAACCATCACTGCAAGTACCGAGTTTACTCCAACAACACCAAATGGATCAGTTGATGTTACCTTTAATTTTGACGCATCTGAAATTGGTGGAAGAAAACTCGTATTTTATGAGTATCTGGAATTAGATGGTGATACAGTTGCATCTCATACCGATATTTCAGACACCGATCAGACGATCTATGTTCCGAGTATCAAGACAACCATTATCGACTCTGAAAATGGCAGCCATAATGCAGCAGCCGATGAGGAGATTACACTTATTGATACAGTTCGTTATAATGGACTGGAAGTTGGTCGTAAGTATTCTGTAACGGGAACCCTTGTTGATAAGGCAACCGGCAAAGAAATCTTAGATGATGCAGGAAATAAGATCACTGCATCGAATGAATTTACTGCTGAGAAGCCAAATGGAACGATTGAGATTACATTCAAGTTCTCAGGTGTTTCTCTGGCAGGAAAGACCACTGTAGCATTTGAGCATATGTACACAGATGGCAAGGAAGTAGCTGTCCATGCTGATCTGAAAGATGAGAAGCAGACTGAATATTTTCCATCTGTACATACCACAGCAACAAGTAATGATACCGAGGATCATGTCGTTGGTGCAAATGAGAAAGTGACCATCACCGATAACGTAGCACTAAAGGCATTGAAGCTTGGTACTGAGTATACACTGAGCGGAATTTTGATGGATGCAAAGACTGGAAAGCCGATTGTGATTGATGGAAATACCATTATTGCAAGAAGAACATTCACAGCCGATGCACACGAAATGACCGTTCCACTGACCTATGAGCTGAATGCTTCACAGCTTGCAGGAACTACAACTGTTGTATTTGAAAATCTGTATTCTGACGGAGCGCTTCTGGCAGCACATGCTGACCTTGAGGATGCAGAGCAGACAGTATATATCCCAGAGATTCATACAACTGCAAAGGATCAGACAACAAAGATTAACCATACCGAAGCAACAAAGAATGCGACAATCGTTGATACCGTATTTTATACTCATTTGCTTCCGGGTCGTGAGTATACCGTAACAGGAACACTCATGGATCAGGCAACAAATAAGCCGATTTTGGTAAATGGTAAGGAAGTAACCGCTGAGACGACCTTTACGGCTGAAAAGTCTGAAGGAAGTGTTGATGTAATCTTTACATTTGATGCATCTGCAATCGAGGGAACTACAGTAGTTGCATTTGAAACTCTGACCTATAAGGGAATCGAGATCGCAGTTCATGCCGAGATCGAGGATAAAGATCAGACCGTTTATATTCCAAAGGTTCGTACATCTGCAATTGATAAGACAACAAAGATCAACCATACCGAGGCAACAAAGGAAGCAACCATCATTGATACTGTTTCCTATGAGGGTCTTGAGATTGGAAGAGAGTACACTGTTAAGGGTGTTCTGATGAATCAGAGAACCAAAAAGGCAGTTACCGTAGACGGAAAAGAAGTAACAGCTTCTACCACATTTACAGCAGAGAACAGAAACGGAAGCGTAGAAGTAGTATTTACCTTTGATGCAACTGCTCTTGAAGGAACAACCACTGTTGTATTTGAAACTCTGTATACCGAGAATAAGGAAGTAGGAATCCATGCCGACATCACAGATAAGGGACAGACAGTTTATATCCCGAAGATCCGTACCACCGCAATAAGCGATGATACAAAAGATCATGTGACAAAGGCAGACGAAACCATCACGCTCATTGATACAGTTGCCTATACCGATCTTGAAGTCGGAAGAGAGTACACCGTATCCGGTAAGCTGATGAATCGTGCAACGAACGAGCCGATCTTAGTAGATGGTAAGGAAGTAACTGCCGAAACCACATTTACACCAGAAACCACCGATGGCACCGTGGATGTAACCTTTACATTTGACGGAACCGGACTGGAAGATACTGTAGTAGTTGTATTTGAAACCTTGTACACCGAGAAGAAGGAAGTAGCCGTTCATGCAGAGATCACCGATGAGAAGCAGAGCGTATACCTGCCGAAGATTCAGACAAAGGCTGAGGATGCAGTCACTAGGATCAACCACACCGAAGCAAAGCCGGAGGCAACAATCATTGATACCGTTTCTTACTCCAGCTTACTGCCGGGTAAGGTGTATACAATGACCGGAACGCTTATGAATAAGGAAACAGGTGAGCCGATCTTAATTGATGGTAAGAAGGTAACTTCAAGCACTACATTTACCGCTGAGAAGGCAGAAGGAAGTGTAGAAGTAGTATTTACATTTGACGCATCCGTTCTGGAAGGAACCACTGTTGTTGCTTACGAGAATCTGACCTATAAGGGTGTTGAGGTTGCGATCCATGCCGATATCACTGATAAGGATCAGACCGTATATATTCCGAAGATCCGCACAAAAGCAATCGGTGATGATACAAAGGATCATGTAACAGAGGCAAAGAAGGATGTAACTATTGTTGATACTGTTTCCTATGAGGGACTTGAAGTTGGACGTGAGTACACCGTAAAGGGTGTTCTTATGAACAAGGCAACAGGAAAGGCAATCTTAGTAGACGATAAGGAAGTAACCGCAGAAACCACATTTGTACCGGAAACCACCGACGGAACTGTTGATGTAACTTTCGTATTTGACGGTTCTGCACTGGAAGATACATTGCTTGTTGCATTCGAAACTCTGTATACCGAAGAGAAAGAGGTCGGTATCCATGCAGAGATCGAAGATGATGCACAGACTGTATACCTTCCAAAGATTCGCACCAATGCAAAGGATGGCATCACAGACATTGATCACACTGAGGCACTTGAAAAGGCAACCATCATTGATACCGTTTCTTACTCCTCATTGCTTCCTGGCAAAGAGTACACAGTAAGCGGAACATTGATGAACAAAAAGACTGGTGAAGCAGTCCTGATTGATGGTAAACCGATCACCGCAAGCACTACTTTCACTGCTGAAAAGGCAGAAGGAAGCGTTGATATCGTATTTGAGTTTGACGCATCTGCAATCGCAGGAACTACCGTAGTTGCATTTGAGTCTATGGAGTACAAGGGAATCGAAGTCGCTGTTCATGCTGACATTGAGGATGAGAACCAGACCGTCTATATCCCTGATGTTCACACAACTGCAACCGCAACTGATACTGAGGATCATGTAACCGGAGCCAATGAGGATCTGATCATCACCGATGAGGTGGTTCTGACCGGTCTGAAGATTGGAAACGAGTACACCGTAAAGGGTGTTCTGATGGATAAGTCTACCGGAGAAGAGCTGAAGGTAAATGACGAAAGCATTACCGCTGAGGAAACCTTCACCGCAGATGCAGCAGACATGATCATCACGTTAACCTATACACTGGATGCTACCACTCTGGCAGGAACCACAACAGTTGTATTCGAAACTCTTTACACCGAGGGTAAGGAAGTCGGAAGACATCATGAGATTGATGATGAAGGCCAGACGGTATACATCCCAGAGATTCATACAACTGCAAAGGATCAGACAACAAAGATTAACCATACCGAGGCAAATGATAAGGCAACAATCGTTGATACCGTATATTATTCCCACCTGCTTCCAGGAAAGGAATATACCGTACACGGAAAGCTGATGGATAAGAAGACTGGTGAGCCGATCTTAATTGATGGTAAGGAAATCACTGCAAGCACCACCTTCACCGCTGAGAAGTCTGAGGAAAGTGTCGATGTCATCTTTACCTTTGATGCTTCCATTCTTGCACCAAAGACCGTTGTTGCCTTTGAGTACATGGAGTATGAGGGAATCGAGATTGCCGTACACGCAGACATCGACGATGAGGATCAGACCGTATACATCCCGAAGATTCACACCACCGCAGTAGGAGAGGATACACAGGATCATATCGAAAAGGCCAAGGAAGAGGCTGTGATCGTTGATACCGTTTCCTATGAGGGACTGGAAATCGGAAGAGAGTACACCGTAGCTGGTAAGCTGATGGACAAGGAAACCGGAGAACCGATCCTTGTAAACGGAGAGGAAGTAACCGCAAGCGAAACCTTTACCGCAGAAACCGAAGAGGGAGGCATCGACATTACCTTTACCTTTGATTCTTCTGCACTGGCAGGAAAGTCCCTGGTTGCTTTCGAGACTCTGTATACAGAGGAAAAGGAAGTAGCTGTACATGCCGATATCACCGATGAGGGCCAGACCGTTCGCATCCCGGAGATTCATACGACCGCAACCGATAAGGTAACGGGAGATCATGATGGTGTTGTCGCAAAGGAAACTACCGTTCTGGATGAAGTATTCTATACCAACTTAATCCCGGGCAAGGAGTATACCGTAAGCGGCAAGCTGATGGTAAAGGAAACCGGAGAGCCATTAACGATTGACGGAAAGGAAGTAACAGCAGAAAAGACCTTCGTTGCCGAAGAAGCAGATGGAAGCATTATCTTAGAGTTTACCTTTGATTCTTCTGCACTGGCAGGAAAGAAGATTGTTGCTTTCGAGGATGTCACCTATGAGGGAATCTCCATTGGAACCCATGAAGATCTGACAGATGAGGACCAGACGATCTCTTATCCGGAGATTCATACCACCGCAGCAGACCAGGCATCTGGAAGCAAGACCATGACCCTGGGAAGCAGCGTAACCTTAGTGGATACCGTAACATACAAGGGCCTGACCGCAGGAAAGACCTATGTGGTAAAGGGAACCATTATGGATAAGACAAGTGGTCAGCCGATTGGCGTGACCGCAGAAACTACCTTTACAGCTGAGGCAGCAGATGGAAGTGTAGAAGTAACCTTCACATTTGACACCACAAAGCTGCAGGGAAAGACACTGGTAGTATTTGAGACACTGTATGACACACAGGGTAATCCGATTGTTGCTCACAGTGACCTTAATGATGAGGAACAGACGGTAAGTGTACCGGTACAGCCGGTGATTCCACCAGTAGTAACAGGAGATGATTCAAGCCCGATGCCGTATGTATTTGGCTTGGCAGTAGCAGTTCTTATAGCAATGGCAGCTGTTGTTATACTGCTCAGAAAGAGAAAAAATCAGAAGTAACCGATGTGACGTTTTGAAAAAAACGTATTTATCATTTTCCCAGTGATAAATATTTTACTGGGGAAATAACTTACAGTCCCGTCTTTCAGGTCGGGACTGTAAGAATATATGGAGGTGGACAAAAATATGCTGTTTACCGGAATTGTATTTACACTAATTGGCATTCTGGCAAGAACATATGCCGGTATTTCTGAGATTCATGACAGTACATGGAAGGCAATGAAAGCATCCATAATTCGTAAGGTGGCAGCACTAGCTGGAAATATCAGCCTGATCATTGGTATTTTATGTATCATTGCATCCTTTGCATAGAAATGGAGACAGCAGAGTAGTGAAATGGAAAAGAAATAACAAAACAAATGTTGTGTCAACAAACGAAGAGATCATAAGAATCTGTGAAGAGGAAGGAAAAAAGAAAAAGAGTCATATCCCACTCGGTTTGATTGTTGTTTTGATTTTTGCGCTTGGAGCAGCAGGATATTTCGGATATTGTTTATGGTGCTATTATCAGGAATATCAGGATGATCAGAAATTGTATGGAGATCTTCGTGAGGCAGTTTTGCAGGCAACGGATGAGTCAGAGCAGCCAGAATTATCAACAGAAGAATCCGTGTCCGAATCGGACACAAAAAGAAAGCAAACAAAAAAGAAAAAAGAGGAATCTCCGTTTGAGGTAGACTGGGCAGCATTAAAGGAAATCAATGAAGATATTATTGGCTGGGTATACTTTACCGGATTACCGCAAATATCTTACCCAATTTTGCAGGCAGAAGATAATGCATACTATGTAAACCGGACATATGATTTATCCAGTGATGATTCCAAAGCAGGCAGTATTTTCATGGATTACCGTATGGCATCTGATTTCTCATCGCCATATTCCATCATTTATGGACATAACGTTCGGGACGGGTCAATGCTGTCTGATCTTGCATTACTAAAAGATCAGAAATTGTATGATGAGGAACCGTATTTCTGGATTCTGACACCCAAAGGGAACTACCGCTATCAGATTTTCTCAATTTTTCAGTGTCACCGCTCAGCAGATGTTTTTCAGCGGTCTTTTGACTGTTGGGGAGAAGATTTTTCCAAATGGCAAAGTGAATTAAAGCTGCGAAACAGTATGCAGGGAGATGTAAAGCTGAAGGAATATGGGCATGTAGTTGTATTTTCTACATGCGTTCCGAACAGTTTTGACCGTACAATCGTGTGTGGAACTTATATAGACGGGGATTCAATTCCAGATCCAAGTGGAAAGAATAAATAAGCGGATCTTCTTAGGGGGATGGCAAGAACTAGTAAGGAGGAATCTAATGACAATTAGCATCAGCTCATTAGTGATTGGCTGTGGCTTGTTTTTTTTAGCAGGTGCATTTACGGGAGTCAGTATTATGTGTATGCTGTCAGTAAGAAAAAGCAGACGCTTGAATGCAAATTATTTTGTGTCCGATTCGGACACAGAAAGGGGAGAAGAAAACACTTGAAACAGAGAAAAAAACTTATCATGCTTTGCGGATTGATGTTGGCAGCAGCATCGCCAACATACGCAGAGAGTGCAACAGAAGCCGTGGCCATTTCGGACACGGCTTCTGCTGTAGCACAGACATCGGATGCAAATGTGGAAGCAGAAATGCAAAGTGTGTTCGAAACGGACACATCAGAAACATCTGTACAGGAAACGGATCATGTTACGCTGCCAGCAATTTGGCAGGAAACTTATACATATCTTGCAGATACGCAGGATGCACATGCATTCCCAGAACAGATTAAGAAATCTGGAGTACCGTATCAGCTGAAGGATGTGCAGTATCAGATTACAGAACTGACAAAAGAATATCAAAAGAGTAGTGTAGATATGTGGGCATACGCAGAATATATGCCAGAACAGGAAATTGACGTAGATGGATTGCATTATACACTTGTGGATACCTCCAAAGAGGAATGGACAAAAAGTGGGCGAAGCAAGACCATATCGGTTGAGCGTACCTATTTGGATGGGCAGGAAGTCCCGGAAGCTATTGATATTGAATCAACGGATGATGTAACTGGAGAAACAATCTATGGCAATATTCCACGGACAGATTGGCAGGATGATGGAGCAGATTGGTGGGAAGGAGGATTAGAGCAATGGGTTAAATATCGCTGGAATGACGAAACAAGCCAGTGGGTGTTTGAAGTTGGTGACGAAACCTTCCCAGCAGCATCCGATGACAGTCCGTGGTTTGATGGTTGTGAAAACAAGATTCTGCAATCACTCAATCTGGATGGAACATTCAATCAGATTACTGGAATCGCATGGGATAGTGATGGCTGGCAGGATGAGAATGGCGGTTGGTGGAAATCCGTGAAAGCAACCGGAAATCGAATGATAAAACGCTCCCGAGCATGGTTTTCAGGTGAAGTAGCTGAGGTAGATCTTCCAATGGTGCGTTATACCAGTCATTATGTATCAGATGTTACTGGTTATCTAATCACGGCAAATGTAAACTATGAAGAAATTTTGCCAGAACCAGAAAGTACGGTGGCAGAGACAGAAGCGGAACTTGTGACGCAGACTCCAGAAACGGAAGCGGAAACGGTATCAGAGCAGGCTCAAGTGGAAAGCGTGTCCGATTCGGACACAAATAAAACGATTGCAGGAATGCCGTGGCAGGATCTGGTATTGCTGTTTTTGGAAACAGGAAGCGTGGCATTGGGCTTGATTATGATTGGTCTGTTAGCCAAATTCCGTCCCAAGCCGAGGGCGTGGATTAACACCAAAAAAGAAAACAAACAAAAAGGAGAAAAATGACTATGAATGAAACATATGTAATGTTACCAGCAGCAGGATCGTTAACCGACTTTTTTGCGGCAATTTCTAAATTAGCCAGTGAATATCAGACTCAAGGAAATTTTGTTTTAATTGGAATTGCATTACTAATTTTGGGTAGTAAGTTTCTGATCGGTGATGATGAAACCAAAGCGAGAGGAAGAAAACAGGTTCCATATATCATTATTGGAGCGGCAATCATCATGTCGGCATTTAACATTGCGGCAAGTGCAGGTGCATCGTTAACATTCTAAGTACTGCGAAGGGAGAAAGGGAAGGTATGACGGTTCTGCATACCTTCTCAGAATAAAATGGACTTTATTAAGATTATATTTGCAATAATGGTGAGTGGAATGGCAGTTAGCATTGGCTTTGCTCTTGGAATAGCAGCAGGTGCAAATGTCATTACACGAATTACATTTTCAAAACAAACAGAGCAGAAAGTTCTATACATATTTGGTGTAATAGGTATGGTAATCGGTACTTTATGCAGCCTGTGGTTTGTAGTAAAGCTGTTTTGGAAATGAGCAGGCAAAGGAGGGAGAAAACATGCAGCAGAAGAAGCAGCAAAAACAGGGAAAGAGACAGGAATGGAAAGAACAGATGAAGGAATCAGATCGTATGCTGAAAGGAAATGTACTTCTGGAAAAGCCACAGTGGGTACTTATGCTGACACTTGCAGCAGAGTTTTTGCTGCTTGTTGTACTGCATGTATTGGTTAATACGTTTATTCGATTTTGTAAAGGACATTTAGCAGACTGTTTTTCTTGGAGCTGCCTAACGACTTTTTATCCAGCTCTAGCTCCAGTGTACATTTTTTTGATTATTGTGGTGATTGCAGTAGCAATATTGAACGTATATCGGTTTCGCAATGCTTTTCGTAGTTTGGAGGCAGGGCAAAAAGGAACCAGCCGTTTCACAACAATGGAAGAAATCAAAGAGCAGTATCCGGCTGTAGCCGAAATCCCAGAAAAGAACCCGGATGGAAGCATCAAACGGATTACGGGAAACGGTGGTTTGCCTGTAGCAAGTAAGGACGGCTATATGTACCTTGACGAAAGTGCAACGAATGCACTGATTTTGGCGATTACCAGAGCCGGAAAAGGAGAGGTTTTTTCGCTACGTATGTTGGATAGCTACAGCAGAAGTGAAAAACAACCGTCACTTATCGTTCTGGATATGAAATTCGATCTTAGAAAAATGTGTACAAAAGCATTTCAGGATCGTGGATACGAAGTAATGTCCATCAATTTGGAAAACCCAATGCGTGGAGTTGGCTATAATCCACTTTATTTGATTACACGTTATTATCAGGAGGGGCGAGATTCAGATGCGGAACTTCTGTGCAAGGCTTTTGCGTATCCACACTTTGCAAGTGCTGGAGGAAAGAGCGATGATAATTCTGATTTCTTCCTGTCAAATGCAACCAGTGCGCTTACAGCAACCATAATGGCGCATACGGTAGACTGCATACGGGAGGATACGAGAGAAAATGCCAGACTTGCGGCATTGTTTGTGGCAAAGCGTCAGGCATATGAGCGTCTTACAGAAGACGCAAAAAAACAGGCAGATCAGGACTATCAACAGTTAAGACAGGAAAAAACATTTTCAACCTGTGTTCTGGCAGCAAAGACAATTCCAGATGTTCCGTTTGAGCCACAGGAAAATAATCTGAAGAAAAACTGCATGGCGTCAGTAATCAATTTGTTTACGAACCTGGCAGGAGAAGCAACTGGAAAAAACACAACTAAGCTGGACGATTATTTTGAAGCACGAGGCAGATTTGATCGTGCGAAAGTTGTGTACAGCGGAATCAAAGTTTCAGGGGATCGAACAAAGGGCAGTATTTTCAGCCAAATGCTTACAAAGCTAAGTCAATATACTTTTGGCGGTATGGAACAATTAACACGGGAAAGTACATTTTCTCCAGAAGAACTTGGTTTTGGAAAGAAACCTATTGCACTTTTTCTCCAGGTTCCGTTTTATGATCGTTCTAAAGATGCGATTGCAATTTCTATGATTGATCAGCTCTATCAAGCTAATGCGCGTGCATGTATACAGAGTCGTTCTGGTAAGTGTGACCGAAGAATCATTTTTCATCTGGATGAAATTGCACAGTTCCCACCAATTCAAGATCTGAATTCTAAGCTTGCCATTTGTTTGGGATTGAACATGATATTTAATCTTATTATTCAGACAGATGCGCAACTGACACTGAAATACGGTGATGCGGCAAAGGTCATTAAAGGAAACTGCGGAAACCAGGTGTATTTGCAAACCAGCGAAGAGGAAACCGCAAAACTTTATTCATCACTTCTTGGTTCCAAAACGATCACGAATGTGAATCGTGTCGGAACAAGATTTGCACTTAACAAAAGTTATACGGAGACACAAGAAGAACGTCCTTTACTGAATCCGCGTGAGCTGATGGATTTGGAGGAAGGTGAAAATGTGATTTTACGTACAATGTATCGTCGTGATTTAAAAGGAAATCCGGTCAAACCTCATCCAATCTTTAACTCTCGAAAGGAAGGTCGTGCATTTTTGTATCGTTATCAGTATTTACAAGAATATTTTCCTGATGCGGATACCGTATCGGAGGAATCGCTGCATTTGCCAACATTGAAGGCGGTTCAGGAAGACGAGCTGATGTATGATTATGATATCAGCTTTGAAGCCGCTGATTTCCAGCAGATTCCGAAGCAACTGCAAGAAGTGAAGGAAGAGTTAAAGCGAGCGCAGGATGCAACTCAAGCACAAGCGTTAGAAGAGATGAAAATACAGATGGAATGGCGCTATCAGGAATTGGCGGAGAAACAGATTTACCAGTGGGATACCCGAATTAAAAGGCCGCAGGAACATGAACATACACCAACCCATGAAAGACAGTTTGCGGCACTTTGCAGGGAATTGGCGGTATATGATTCGCAGCTGCTCGAATTGTTGTTACAGGGATGTGCAGCAGGTGAAGTATTTGTTCGCGTTGTTCAAAACCCAAAGATACCGTTAGAGAAAAAAGGTGCGTTATTATCCCAATTAAAGCCGAGAATCGGATTAGTATGAGGAATAAGAGAGAAAGGAAATAGGAATGAATTATGAAGAAATCCTACTTAATTATGCAAAATATTTTCAACAAAGCGATGTTGTTGAATCGGCAATTCGGACTGTTGGATGGAAATTGATTCTGTTGCTTCGTGGGATTTGTGATGCATGTCAATCTGTTTGGGAAGCGGTATTTCGCGTCCTTAGTTTTACACAAGTGATTAGTGAGAAGTTGGGAACCTATTATCCCATTTGGAATGCAATTTTTCTGGTTACCATTCTGGCTGTTGGAACCGTATTTTTATACTCTGAGCGCAGACCCCCGTTTTTGAAAAATTTGATCATTACAATGGCGGTTGTCATGCTGCTTCCGGGTGGTGTTCAGCTTGGAGTTCAATTATTGGGAATCGAGCAGAATGTTTTCATGGCGAATGGCACCAGTGTGGCAGACACAACCGTTATCAGTAATACGACTGACTTGCTGTATCTGAAACAAAACGGGTGGACTTTTGAGTCCCCCAATTGCTTTACTGGAGAAACCATTAAATACATCGATCAGAATGAACAGGTAGAGAAAAAAACGGATAAGGTATTCAAATATTATATGATCGTTGATGAAAGCAGTGGAAAAGTAAAATATAAAGAAATTAAAAAGGGATTCTTTGGATTCCTTACACCGCTGTATTACCGTTATTCCATCAATTTTATGGCAATCATTGGCGAGCTGATCGTAAATATATTGGTTCTTATTTTTGCATCGTACCGACTTTTTCGCCTGATCTGGGATATGATCTATGGCGAAATTCTGGCTTATATTTTTTCCGGTGATGTTATGTCGGGAGAAAAAACGAAACAAACATTGCAGTATCTATTAAATTTATTCTGGAGTATTTCAATTATGATCTGGGGTTTCGCTATCTGGCGTGAGTTTGAACTGTGGGTAGCAAAGGAATACAGCAATAATTTTGTCCGCATTTTGCTGATTGCATTTGCTGGAATCGCAATGATTGATGGCCCAGACATTGTTGAAAGAGTGTTAGGCATCGACGTTGGCATGAAAGATGGTCTAATGAAGACAATAGGAGCTATGCACTTGCTGCAAGCTGGATTGGGGGCAACGGGAGTAGGTAAGGCAGCGGCAAAGGCTGCAAGCAAGGTGAAAGAAGAATCGCTAAATCCGGGTGGAAAAGAAGAGCAGGAGAGGTTAAGCAAGGGAGCAAAGGAACCGCCGGGTGGTGCAGGAAATGCAGGCAATTCTTCTAGTTCAGGAGCAACGCAAAATCGTAGGCAGGAACCGCCGGGAAGCGCTGAACGGCAGAGCAGCGGAAGCAAACATGCTGGTCAGGAATCTGCGGAATCAACGAAAGCAGCAGAAGCTGCATCACAAGGAAATGCTGCATCACAGGAGCATACTGCATCCAGTGGGCAGGAACCAAATGCCGCATCTGGAACATCGGCAGGTGATACTCAATCAGCTGGAAATCCTGCATCCGAAGGAACCGAACATGGAGCATCATCAACGGAAATTCCGGGTGGTGCGTCTACGGCTGAGAAAGCAGCTGGTGGAGAAATGCCATATGGTACTGCGCAGGAGGGCAAGTCGGATAATCAGAGCAAAAAGCAGGCGACTCCGCAACAAGCAGGAGCAGGACAGGAACCGCCAGGAAAGGCAGGAAGCCAACCGGAAAAAACGGCAACTGGACAGGCAAATAATAAACAGCAGCAGAAATCAGGAGATGGAAGCTCGTCTGAACCAAGGAAAACAACAGAGAAAAGCGGACAGGCAAAAGCAGCGGATTCCACAAAGCAGGAACCGCCAGGAAAAGCCGCCGCTGCTGGAAAATCTGGAGAAAAATCAGCGGCAGGAACTGCTGGGGAACAGACACAAGCGCAGCCATCGCAGGATGCACTCCCTTCTAATACAGATGAAGGACAGGAAGCTATGGAGTCACAAGAACCACCAACGAATTGGGGAGGTGCTGGAGAAACAGATAACAATTCAGTTCCTTTCAGTAGTGGAGAAAATGAAATGCCAGAAAGGGGAATGTCAGGAAATGAACCAACAGCACAGGATTTCCCGGCATCATCCGATCAGTCAGAACCGGACTCCGCTTCCGAGCGTGTCCGAAACGGACACACAGGTACCCCGATAGGAGAAAAAACAAAATCAACACAAGCTGTCATAAACGTATCTGGACAAGATAGTCAATCAAAGGCATCCGCAGGCACAAAGCAAACGACTACACAGCGAACAACGACGCAGAAGTCTGAGCGTGTCCAAAACGGACACAGCAATACAAAGCCAGCGACTAGTCCGGTACGACCAGAGCCGCCGGGAAATGCCAGAAAGATGTGATGAAAGGAGGAAGATAGTATTATGGCATACCACGTAACAAAAGACTTAAAAGCAGAAGTAAAAGTAAGTGGAAGCCTGTTTTTGAAAGATCTTTTAATCCTTGTCCTATATCCGACTATCATGTGGTTTTTTACCGGAGGACTCGTTGCGGATACGTTGAAGATTCCATATATTATATATAATGTGCTGGTGATCTTGGCGCTGCTTCAGCGGCCCGCCAGTAATCCGGGAAAGCAGGTATGGCAGGTGTGTGTATTCCTGCTGACGGAGGATTTACAGACGTATCATATGATTCGCCCAGTAGGAGAGAAGGAGACAGCAGATGAAAAAATCAAATAAAAAGGAATCCGCCAGTATGTCCGAGTTACTGGGAATTTTGAGCTATTCAGAACGGGATACCTGCTTCAATCTGGAAGGTGGAGGATGTCTGGATATTGTGCGTGTGATTTGCAGTGATTTTCAAGCGATTCGTGATATTGATCTGGAGTATGAAAACCTGAAGCTTCAGCAATTCTATAGCCGCTATCCAGCAGATCTCAAGCTAGTTTGCGTGAGTATGCCGGAACGGTGTACGGAGCAGATTCAATATGTCACTCACAAGTTGGAGTCCTGCCAGGAGACCGTTCGTAGGAATGAGCTGGTAGCCAGAAAAAAGGAACTGCAATGGCTTGAGAAGAACCGGCAGCGGAAGGAATATTATTTTTTCTTGTATACAGAATCACCGGATCAGCTGGCAGATGCCAGGGGCGGGGCAGTCGGACGTTTGGAAGACGCCCGACTAATCCTGACGATTTCACGTCAGGAAAAAATAGATGTTCTGACAAAGATCTTAAATCCAGAGCAGGCTTTTTTTAACCGGAATCAGATTGGTTCCCGGAAAACGATAGAAAAGTATGGATACGACCCGTTTCTGATTTCTGCAATCCAGCCAGCAGGCGGGATTCATTTTTATCCGGCTTACGTTCGGACTGGAAGCAGCTTTGGAGCGGTGCTTACAATCTATGATTGGAAAAGTGAACTGGATATGCATTGGCTGTCACCAATCGTCAATCAGGACAATGTAATTGTAGCTGTGGACATGGGAGCAGCGAATGCACGGGAAGTGAAACGAATGATTGACCGTTCATTCACGGAACAGAAAATTCGCTTTCAAACGGAGCATAAAGATGGAGAGCAGATGGATGCTTCCAGACGTTATCAGGAGCTAAAGGAGCTGCGTGATGCAGTGGCAAATCAGGGAGAAACGCTGCGTTATGTAACCATTCGCCTGTATGTTTCTGCAAAACGTCTGGATGATCTGGAAGAACGACTCATTCGGATTCAGGGAGCGGTGGAAACCGCAGAATACCATTGTACGGTGATGCTCCATGAGCAGAAACAGGAATGGCAGTCATTATTGCTTCCATACCGGAAACAACAAAAACTAAATAATGCACGGGATGGACAAATTCTGCCAGGAAGTGTGCTGGGTGATGGAAATCCCTTTAATTTCTCTTATTTGTCCGATCCATATAGCTGCTACATGGGGTCTACGCCAACCATGGGCAGCTTTAATTTTAACATTTTCACGAAAACAAAAAAACGTCTTTCCTACAATGCACTTGTATACGGCATGATGGGAAGTGGAAAATCTACGTTGCTCAAGAAGCTGATAGAAACACAAACCCTGTTCGGTGATTATGTCCGAGTCCTTGATCCGTCCGGGGAATATCGGGGACTGGTGCAGGAGTTAGGCGGCAAATATTTATCTCTGGATGGTGCAGATGGAATTTTAAATGAATTTGAGATTCAGCGTGTAGACGAAAATGAAGGTGTCTGCTGGGTGCAGCACGTATCCAAATTAACGGCGATCTATCGACTTCGGAGGCAGAATCAATGCAACCAAAACGAACTGAATACATACAGCAAGCTGTTACTGGACTTTTATATAGATTTCGGTATTGTGCCAGCGGATGGGAAGATCACCAGTCAGACACCTGTCTGCGGATTACAGCCAGAACAGTATCCAACCATGTCGGACTTTCTGAACTATCTTGACAAGCGGATTCAGGAGTACAAGCCGTCTGAAGATGCCGAGCATGGAGAACTTGGCAAAAAATTTTTGCTTCAGGCAGATGAAATCCGAAGTACATATGAAAATCTGGTGCGAAATTATGGCAATCTGCTGGATGGGCATACCAGTATCCGAAATATCAGCCAGGTGCAGTTGTTATGCTTTAACATTGCGACTGTGTTAAAGCTGGAAGCGGCGATCTGCTCCGGTATCCTGTACAATGCCCTGATGCTGTATTGGGATCACTGTGTCCGCGTTGGCAGCCGAATGAAGGCGCTGCATGAGGCACAGCAGATTTCGGAACGAGATATCATCCACAGCATGGTGGTGGTCGATGAGTCGCATCATATTCTCAATGCACAATACGCGGATTGCGTTCGTCAGCTTACCATTATGGCGCGCGAAATGAGAAAGTATTTTTCAGGAGTTGTATTTGCAACGCAACTCATCACGGACAATTTGAAAGGGAATCAGGCATCTTCAGAAGAAAAGGCAGTGCAAGATCTTTTTGACTTGGCGACATATCGGTTTGTTGGAAAACAGACTGCGACTTGTATTCCAGTTTTGGAAGGTAAGTTTCCTGGCATGTACACAGAAACAGAACTGTATCGGATTCCTTCTCTGGATATGGGTTCGTTTATCGTATCGGCAGGCGACCAAAATTTAGAGGTACGCATTTTCATTACAGAAACCGAAGACCACAGGTTCGCCGGAGGACGGTAAATGAATCATAAAAAAGCGCTAAAAAAAATCCTGAAATGGGCAGGTTCGCTTTTGCTGTCATCGTTGTTTACGGCTCCTGTTATTTTTATTTTAATTATTTGCGGCGTTGTAATCGCACTGTTTGGAAAATCATCCACTTCTTCTGGTGATGTCGGTTTTTCCGAAACGGTTTCTGTTTCAGAAACGGCAGTTGCCGTTTGCGAGTTTTTTTCAAATGCCGGATATACAGATATTCAAATTGCGGCAATTTTGGGAAATCTGGAATGGGAATCACGATTGGATTACAACTCTTTTACCCAGTTAAAAAAAGGCGGAACTGCAATGGGAATCGCGCAATGGACTACTTATAGTGGGACAAATAGTTTGGTTCGGTATGCAGATTCGATGGGCATGGAATGGAATGATCTGGAACTGCAATGCATGGCAATAGATGCCACGCTGCACAACCAAAATCCTTATTCCGGCTGGTATGATACTGGGATGGGAAAGTATTACGGAGTCACAAAGGCGGATTTCTGGGAAGGCGATTTGTATGAGGCAACGATGGCTTTTTTCTGCTGTTTTGAAGATCCGGAAGAATACCCAGATGGCTGTAATAATCATGGATATACATCTGCATCCGGCTGTTTATCGGTGTCGTTTGATTGTGGCAATGGTCACGGCCGCCTGCCGTATGCGCAAATGTATCTTGATAACATGGAAGGCGGTGACATGGGAGGCAATTCCAGTCGTGACGAAGAGGAAAGTGAATCAGAGGAAAATATTATATCAGAGGAACCATCTGGCGGAATGGAAATTCCGTTATATTTGCAGGAAAATTATGCATCAGTCGCATGGGGAGATACGACTTTGGCAAAGTCAGGATGTGGGCCTACCTGTCTGGCAATGGTAATGTCGTATCTTACGGGTGACACGATAACCCCGCCGGATATGATTGCATGGTGTGGAACTACATACCTTGCACCAACCGGAAGCACATGGGAATTTTTTTCAGCAGCGGCAGCGCATTATGGAGTGGGATACCGGAGTGTCCACGATCAGGCCAGTGTCGTAGAAGCACTGGAAAATGGATATCCCATAATCGCCAGAGAACAGCCGGGAAGCTTTTTTTCGCCAGTGGGACATTTTATTGTTTTGCGCGGCGTAACGGATGATGGACTGTTTTTAGTTAATGATCCGGCCGGGAAATATCCGGTGAATCGGGAATTTACATGGGCGGAAATTGAACGTCCGCAAAATTTTTATATGATCTTTGGCGAATAAGCCAAAGAAGAAAGGAGCGGTGATGGAGGGAGAGCAAAAACGAGTATTCCTGGTGATTACGCAGGAGGAAATTGATGGAATCCAACCGCCGAAGGGGATATATTTTACGAAGTTTTTATCCGCGGCGGAAGAAATCTGGGTATCCGAAAAGCTGATGAAGCAAAAAAATCCATACCAAATGATAGGAAAAAATCTGCATATTCCGGTGTATACCTGCCGGATGGAGGACTGCGTACCAACCATCCGTCCAAAAAAGGAACGGACAAAGGAGAATGCATATGAGTTATAAGGTGGTTCGACTGGCACATGCCGGAAAGCGAAATCGGTATCTGGCAGCAACCGGCATTGCCTTTATCGGTTATGTTTTGTTTCTGTCTTCTGCACTGTGGTTTCCAGGGCAGAAAAAATCCATGGAGTACACCCCACTTGGAATCCAGCAGGAAATTGGGGAAATCACATGTATGGTATCGGTGGTGTACTGGGCATATGCACCGGAGCAGGAAGCAATGTTGGTTGAGCTTGATTTGGATGGTATCCGTTCGGAAGTTACATTTTCCGCGGTGGATAAGGCAAGAGATCCCATACCTGTTGAAGTGAAACTGGCTCAATCGGGAACATATGTGTTGAAGCTTTCTTCCGTGCCAGAGGATTTTCAGGCAATTTCGCTTCGTGTGATGGTGGAGGGGCAGACACGGCGATTATATACCAATATAGATCAGGTTGAGCAGGTGAACCGTCTGCATTTTTATCCAGATCTGACTGGGTATTATCAGGCTAGAATCCAACGGAATATTGAAGTATTGGAACAGGAAATTGCAGCGGAAAAAGCGCAGATTCAAGAGCTGGATGATCAGATCGCAGCGTATCAGGTGCAGATTACGCAGACATCAGAACGTATGCCGTATTTGTCAAGACAGCAGCGCACTGATGCAGAGAACAGTATCGAAACATGGAAAAAAGAGATTGCAGAATGCCAGGAAAAGCAGCAGGCAGCAACTGAACAAATTACCGAGTTGGTTGATGAACAGGAGAAACAAAAGCAACTGCTGGAATCATCGGAGTTGGAGGACTTTGAACGCCAATCAGAACCAGCGTCTGTGTCCGAATCGGACACAAAAGAGCAGGAAAGCGAGGAAACGAAATGAAATGTGTATTTGTCGGAAGCCTGAAGGAAGATTCCGGTTATATTGTTGAGGTGCTTCAGGAAAAAGAATATGAGATAATTCAGGCAGGAGAATATGATCAGATTGAAAAAACGATCAATCCGGTTTTGGAATCTCAGGCAGAGATTGCGGTGTATGATCTGCTGCCATTAAATGATGATCCACTTGAAATTGTAGAGGTGATTGACAGCATCCAGCAGTCAAGAGGTGGGAAAAAGATAATTTTTCTTGCGGCTGGAATGGGCAAAAATACGCCAGTGATTGATGCACTGCGCAAAGCGGGATATGTTAATTTCGTATTGGATTCGACATATGGAGCAAAGAAAGAGAAGTTTGCCCGGTGCCTTACGAACTTTTATGAAAGCAATGCAGATCGTCTGGATCGGGAATTGAGTGATACAGAGTTGCCGCGAGAGCTTCATTTTACGGCATTTGCTGGTGCGCAGACGAGGATTGGAACAACGACACAGGCAATTCAGTATGCAGGATATCTTGCAGATTGTGGGAAACGAGTATGTTACGTGGAAGAAACGGGAGATTTTTTTCCTCAGAAGTTATTTGAAACATATCAGTATGCGGCAGAGAGCGGAGACTGCATTACCTATGCAGGGATTCCGATGTACACCGGGAAAACGATGCAAGAAATGCTGAAGATGAATTATGAGCATTTTGTATTGGATTTTGGAAGCATTGAACGAGAACAGTTTGCTGCTTCTTTATTTTTCGATGAACGGATGCAGCGTGTGATTGTTGCAGGGACGAAGCCACAGGAGTGGACGCACACAAAGTATGTGCTTGCAAATGCACTGTGTAAAGATGCGGCGTATATTCTTTCGTTTGCTGACATATCCGATGTAGAGGCAGTCAGTGGAGCATTTTTCCAGATGCCATTATTTGCTGGATATATTCCAGATATGTTTGCAAGAGATCAAGAAGATCTTGCGCTTGGGTATCGCCGACTGTTCCCAGAAGAGGAAACCAAACGAAAAAAAGAAAACAGAAAGAAAAAATCAGCACATAAACGGACAAGGAGAGCGCTATGATTACGCAATATTCGAGAGTGCAGCTGACACTTTCGGAAAAAGAAAAGGAATATGCCTGGTTTTCCTATGCAGCGAAGATCATTCGGGCTGGATGCAATGATCAGCAGATGAGTGGTTACACAGTGACAGGAACCGGGATTGATGGGCAAGAAATTAAGGCTGAGCTGACAAACGAAGAATTATTTCAGCTTTTTTCGGAGATCACCATGAAGTATGGAAGGAAACTTGTGACTCAGGAAATGGAACAGCATTCGTTGGATCAGGAATCGGATGAATTGCTGAAGCCAGATATTACCGACCGCCCATTGGAGCGCAGAGATTACCAGATTCAGATCACACGTCACGAGTTGAAAACGCGAAAAGCAGATGTAACGATCACGTGGGGAAACAATCTGAAAGTAGAAGGATTATATGTAGCAAGCAGGGTACGCGGAGGTGTCCGTTTAAGTGTGCCAGTTTATTTTGTTCCGGGTGGAGGACGAATGGATTTGATTACAGTGGGACAGCAGCTGCAGGCAGCCGTATTGCGAGCCTACCAGCAAATGGAACATGAGGGAAAAGATCAATGCCGGGTTTCCTATCTTGCTGATCGTGCTGCATTTCAAGTACAGACGAAATCAGTAGCAGAAGGAACTGTGATTGGATATGCAGATATGCAGGCAGGGCAGGATTTGAAGGTCCATCAGATACGGATACGCCGTGGCAGTGATGGAAGATTATCCTGTATGTATCCAGCACAGGCAAGCGGAAGTAATGAAAACAAGCAATGGCATAATCTGGCAGCAGAGCTTTCAGACGGTCGGCTGCATGAAGAAATTTTGAAGGTGTTTCGTCAGGAGCATCCGAGGGAGGCTGGTACGCAGTTTTCTTCAGCACAACATCATGTCAAACAGAAACGGGAGGAACTGGAAGAAGAGGAAGACTGGGAGCGATAAGAAACGTGTCCGATTCGGACACAAAAGAAAGGATGAGGTATGGAAGAAGAATCCAGACAAAAAACAGATCGAAAGCGGATGTTGGGTCTGCTGACGGTATCCTGTGCAGCGACATTGTGTTTTGCCGGATTATATGTCCAGGAACTGAAAACAGTAGAAAAACTGGAATCTGCTGGACAGTGGACGGATACTGAGGAACTCAACGCATTGCGGGCAGATTATTCGGCGGCGATATCCAGAGCGGAGTTGGCAGAGCAGGAACAGGAAGAACGTACACAGGTCAATGATCTGATAACAGCATTTCTGAATGCCTATTTTCTTTTGCCGGACAGCCGGGAGGCGCTTTTGTCCGGCTGTGAAGAGTATGTATCGAAAGATGCATGGAGAACGATAGAATTATTGTCGGACAGTCGGGATTATAACGAGGCAGAACGAGAATTATTTTATTACCAGGGCGATTGTACAGAGCTGGAAGATGAGGATAGCCAATACCATGCATTTGCCATTTTTACAATTCGGGAAATCGAAAATGGAGAAGCCAATGATCAGAGCTATATGCTGGCGGCAACCGTGGAAACAGACGGAACTGCTGCCCAGATTACTGATATTGAGACGATGACAGCGATTTATTTCCATGCGGATTAACCGCATGGGATTGAGACAAAAAAATAACTGTGATTGGGACAAAAATGCAGGAGAAATTCGCCTGCTTTTTTGTCCCAGTGTATGTCCCAAAGCAAGCAGGGAAAATAAATTCTTTTGGGACAGTTTTCTGCCTGAAATTGGGACAATCGAACCTATCCGAATATCTTGAAATAGAAAGAAAGTTTGTTTCTGTTTGGGACAAAGTTTGAAGAAAGACTGGGACAAAAAATGTAGTATTACAGAGCTTGTTTTTTGTCCCAGTATATGTCCCAAACAATCGCTTTTTCAGGAACAGGATTGGGACAAAAAAATAACTGCCGTTGGGACAAAATCCGCATGTGATTTTGCAGAAAGTATGGGGCAAAATGGCAGGGAAAAGTGAGAGAGAAAGTTGAAAACAATACAGGAAATGGCGACTGAACTGGAGGTTCCATACGCAACATTAAGAAAGCAGCTGCAAAGGGAACCGCTGCGCAGTTGGATAACTCCGTTTCTGACTATGAAAGGAAATACAAAGTATATTACGGAAGAAGGAGAGCGGGTAATCCGCTGGCAGTATCCAGAAAAAGAACCGAAAATAAAGGAACTGGAGGAATTATTGGTGGAAAAAGAAAACCAGGTAACAGAACTGGTGGAAATGATTCGCAGAGAATTAGAAGAAAAAAATGCTCGAATCCGCCAGTTGGAAGAGGAATTGGAGGCGGAACACAAAAAGAATGAACTGCTGCGCTCAATTCAGGAGCGTCTACAGAAGATCGAGCAGTCGGTGAATGGAACCCCGTTAAAGAGTCCAGCAACGGAGGAAAAAGAAAGTGGACTGTTTGCTTGGCAAAAGAAGAAATAGACAGGAACTATGCAAAAATGACCGCTTTTTTGCGTTAAACATTTGTAAAACAAAAATTGCGTTTCATAAGAAACATCAAGATTTTGAGCGATTTTATGTTAAACAGGCGTAAAATAACAGGGGCAAAAATGATATCAAGGTTTTGTAGGCTTTGCCTACTATCAGCCGCAGGGTGATATCAAAACCTCTTATGCTCTTTTCATCTTCCACACGGAAATCGGGTGGAAGATGAAAACACGCAGTTTTGACCGCAAAGCGGTAAAAAAGGTTTCGCCTGAATCGTGTCCGATTCGGACACGTGGCGCAAAAAAAGGCAACAAAGAAAGGAAACAAAAGTGGATATCTGTATTCGTGGCATTAACAGCAATGTGGTAAAGGCACTGGAAACCAGTGCAAAAAAACATGATCTGAGCAGAGAGGAATATCTGCGTCAATGCTTGGAGCGGATTGCCTATGATGACCGGGCGCTGGGAAGCAAATATGAGCAGCAGCTGCAAAAGCTGTTTCAGTGTCTGGAAGGCCAGCAAAAACAGCTTAGTCTTTTGATTGCGGGAATGGAGCAGGTTGAAGAATCCTGTTGCAGACTGGAAGATGGACTTCTTGAAAAGGAATCCTGGTCAGAGGAATCGGAAGGAGCGATTGTATGAGTGGGGAAAAGACATTTAAAGGCGTCCGGTTGTCGGATGAGGAATTGCTTGTCATTCAGAACATTCAGGAGAAATATGGGTTGTCGAATTTTTCCCAAACGATCAGTTACCTGATTCGGGAATATCCGCATCTACAGGAAGAGAATGAAAAGCTGCGGGAAGAAAATCGAAAGCAAATGACCCGTATTCGATTGGCAAGCAATGGTGCTGATGAGAATGGACAGGTTTTGCTGGAAGTCTTAAATACATTATGTTGGCAGCTTCGGGCTGATGAGTACCGCTCTACGGAACAAATGTTACATCCAACGGTAGAAGAGGCCAAAAAGACCGTCAAAGACCGGATTGCCCGTTTCAAACAGGCAAAAGATTTTAAGCAGAAATAGGATGGAACCTCATGGAAAAGACACCGGGACTGGTAGCAGTCACAAAATTTGTACGTCCGGGATCTGCGGTATATGCTTCTTACATCAATTACATGGATCGGGATGAGGCGGTACATGGCGGCGAAATCCATCCTGATTATAGTGCCTATTCGGAGAACTACATGGGAAACCCGGAGAAAACAACCGGACTTTTCAGCATGGACTATGATCGGTTATCGGAGGACACTGCACAGATCTATAAGCAGCAATTCCGACAGGCACAGGAAAATGGTTCGCTGCTCTGGCAGACCGTTCTCAGCTTTGATAATCAATGGCTGGAAGAACTTGGAATTTATGACCCGACATCGCAGACACTGGATGAGAGCCGTGTACGGGGAATGACGCGGGTATTTATGAAGACGCTGCTGGACAAGGAACAACTGACGCTGGCATCTTGGACGGCAGCGGTACATTATAATACCGATAACATACACGTTCACGTGGCGATTGTAGATCCGGTTGGACAACGAGAACGAGTGCCAGATGGCAAATATGCTGGGGAACCCAAAGGAACATGGGGCATTCGTTCTTTACGCGCTGCAAAATCTGCTGCTGTGAATGAACTGCTGGATCTCGATCAGGTAATGAAACAGCTAAATGAACTAATTCGGCAAAGTATTGTAAAGCCGCTTCGGGAACAGGGTGGGGAAGAAATGGTTCTTCAGGATGATCTGGAGAAGCTGTTTGCGAAGTTGGAGCAGGAAGTGCCTGATTTTCAGAAATGGAAGTATGGACTTTCGGATATGGCACCATACCGAAAGGATATTGATGCGATCACGGATCGTTGGCTACAGCAGGTACATCCAGAGGATTGGAGTGCGATTCAGGAAACTTGGGACACACTGGAAAAGCAACAGGAGCGCGCATATGGAAAAAATGCACGAAGGCAAACCTATCGAATGAATCAGGAAAAGGATTTATACAAGCGATGTGGAAATGCTGTGTTGCAAACGCTGCGAAGTGCAGAGCAGGAGAAGAGAAAAGCCAATCGGACGGAACAATCTTTAAAATACCAGAAACGAGGATACCGGATTCCTCATTTTCGTATCCGAAGGTTGGGACGTTATTTTGAGGATAGCTATCGCCACTACAAAAATCTGGCTGCGTATGATCGCGCACAACGTCAGGCACAATGGAATCAGCAACAACAATTACAAGAGGAAGAGGCGCATGTCCATGAAGCCATCTGGCTGGAAAATGGGCGGGAATAAAAAAGGAGAAAGAAATGCAGGCATTACAGACATTATCGCAACGGGAATTTGAAATGATGCAATGTTTTTGGGAGGCGGATGAGCCACTGAAAATGAAAGAATTGCAAACCCGGTGGGCGCATGGAGAAACTCCGCAGAGCCGATCCACGACACTGATTTATGTAAATCGGTTGGTGGAAATGAAATATTTGTACAAAACGGTGGAGCAGAAGCGACAGGTGCTGTATCATCCGATTGTTACAAAAGAGGATTATTACAAGCATGAATTGCGTGAATTTCAGAAACGCTGGAATTTAAACGGAATTATGCGTGTAATCTAATGGAAAGAAGGGAGCGAAGATGAAACAAATGGAACAGCAGAACGTAAAGTACGATCCGCAAATCCGTAAGCTGCAAAAAGAACGTTATGCAGATCAGGGAAACGATATCGCAGAAGAACAGCTTGAGGAGGAATCTGACCCTGTTACGGAGGATATGTGATGGGAAGTGCGTATAATCGGGTAATAGAAACCAGAAAAGAACTGACAAAACAACTGCTTGCAGAAATGGAACAGGGCGAGCTGCCGTGGATGAAAGGATGGAAAACAACCGGAACCAGACCGTATAATCCAGTGACAAAAGCGGTCTATAAGGGAAATAACCGACTGCGCTTAATGCTTGCATCCCATTTTGGACAGTTTCAGGATAATCGCTGGGTGACATTTAACCAGGCGAAAGACAAGGGATGGAAAATAAAAAGCGGTGAGAAGGGAACATTATGTGAAAAATGGATTTTTGAAGAGAAAAAAGTAATTGAAGATCCCGTTACTGGTGAGAAGGAAACGGTTTATGAGGAATTGGAACATCCGAAAGTAAATTATTTTATTCTGTTCAATGCCGATCAGGTTGACGGAATACCGGAAAAGGAAAAGAAAGAGCCGCTTTCGAGAGATGAACAGTTGGCACTGTGGATCTATGTCAATACTTTGAACACAAAAAGTTGAAAGGCTATGCGGATTTTTTTAATTCTTCATCTTCCTTTTGTTGTGGTGTCATATAGCCAATGGCACTATGAATCCTTTTGCGGTTATACCAGCCCTCTATGTACTCAAAGATTGCTCTCCGAGCCTCTTTGGAATCTTGATATGTGTGAAGGTGGATCTCTTCTTTTTTCAATACAGAATGGAACGATTCTATACAGGCATTGTCATAGGGATTCCCTTTCCGGCTGAAGGAATGTATCATCCCCCGGCTGTTCAGGTATCTCTCAAAGGCCTGGCTTGTGTACTGGCTTCCCAAATCACTATGGACGAGGATTCCCTGCGTCTTCTTCACATTCAGACAGGCATTTTTTACTGCCTCCACTGCCAGTTCTGCCGTCATGGACAAACCATAAGCATATCCGATAATCTTACGGCTGTACAAGTCCATCACACAAGCCAGATAGGTCCAGCCTTCTTTCAGAACATGAATGTAGGTAATATCCGTACACCATTTCTGATGAATCGTCTCGGCCTCAAAATCACGTCCCAGGATATTGGCCTTATCATTAGGGACAGTTCCGTGGTTCGCATGGTGGTTATACTTTTTTACCACGACAGACCTCAGCCCCTGGTTGGCCATATGCCTTTGGACGCGCTTGACACTGCAGGGAATTCCGCTGCTATTGAGGATATGACATATTTTAACAGCACCATACCGCTGTTTTGAATCATCATAAACCTGTTTCACCTTATGGCTGAATTTCTCATATTCCTCCTGACTGTTTGAGGGTACACGAACCAAAGCTTTGTAATAGGTGCTTCTTGGAAACTTCAGGGCACTGCAAAGCTGTGATACCGTGTAATATTCAAGGTTATGCCGGATGAAAGAAACAATCTCAGCTATTGTTCTTTTGCGAATATGGCGGTGGCTTTTTTTAATATCTCATTCTCAATCTTAAGGCGTTGATTTTCTTTTTGGAGCGCTTTATATTCTTTGAGAGTGACAGTTTGTTCCTCAGAGATTTTGATGGGTGATAATTGCTTTACCCAAGTGCTGAGAGTACTCTTACTTACGCCATATTCATGTTCCAGTTGAGGATATGAGGTACCTCCGGCATTGTAGAGATCGACGATCTGCTGCTTGAATTCCGGAGTATACGATTTTTGATTTTTCGCCATGTTGAACATCTCCTTTGCTCTTTCTTTTTATAGTATAGGCTGTTCAACTTTTTCTGTCTACACTTATATACTAACACCACTGGCTGATCAGTTTGTGAAGTCTTCGGTGTGTTCGGTAATCGAAGGAGCAAACGAAACGGAAGCATATTATAGTCCTGCGCGGGATGAGATTCATCTTCCTGCACGGGATTATTTTTATTCCGCAGGAGAATTTTTAGGAACCGCAATCCATGAAATGGGACACAGTACGGGGCATCCGTCCCGGCTGGCACGGGATATAAGCGGTGGCTTTGGAAGTACGTCGTATGCGAAAGAGGAACTCGTCGCAGAGCTTTCGGCGGTATTTGTACAGGCTGATTTGGGTGTTCAGATTGGCTCAAAGCAATTTACAAACCATGCGGCGTATTTGCAGAACTGGATGAGTCTACTGAAGGATAACCCGAATGTGCTGTTTCAGGCGAGTGCAGATGCAGCAAAAGCATCGGATTTTTTAATGGCGCAATACGGAGCATATCTTGAAAATACGAAAAACGTAAAACAGACTGTGGAGCCACTGAAAGCACAAGGGGATTTAACGCCAAAGGAAGAAAAAAGATCACCAGAAGCACAGAAGAAGAGATGTTTTCATAGGAAAAAGGAATTGGAAAACGAACAGCAGGAAGAAATGGAATATTGATTTGTGGCCGAATCGGACACGAAAATGATTGCTCAATCTGGAAGAAAATGCAAGTAGCCACTTGACAACCTGTATCAGATAATATACAATTAGGCTGCAAGGCAAAGCTTTCAGAAGGAAAGGAGTGCCATGCAAAGGATAGAAGAATATAATCAGCTGTTGGAAGACAGTAAAGAAGTGCTGCGAAAAGATACAACACTGTGGAAAGGATTTTTAAAATTTGCCACACAGTTTACACATTATCAATTCTTTGATCAGATATTGATTTATGTGCAGAATCCAAAAGCAACCGCTTGTGCCACATTCGATCAGTGGAAGAAGATTGGACGATATGTCCGAAAAGGAGAACATAGTATAGTCCTGCTGGATGAAACGGGAAAGCGCGGTAAGCTGCGTCATATTTTTGATGTGACAGCAACTGGGCCAGATCAGGAGTTTGAATATCGTCCAAAACCCATTTTACCAGAGCAAAGAGAGGAACTTGCCCGTAAACTGAATGCGGCATATAGCAGGGAAAATTCGGCATATGCTGCCGATTCTGCCCGTTGGGATGGTGACCTGGAACATACACTGTCGCAGATTGCGTTGTCGATGACACAGGAATATTATAATCTGTCACCAGATCAGGCAGCGGCACAGTCCGAAAGTACTGAGATACCTGCTTATTATATTGCAACTGCAACGAGTGCAATGTATTTGCTTTTGGAAAAGTATGGATTCTCGCAGGAAGCAGAATCGTTGGACTTCTCATGCATGAATCAGCTGGACATGGAGACGTTTAGTGGAGTTGGAAATGCGGCTTCAGCGATTTTGAGTTGGACAGCCCGACTTGTCCGAACGGTTCAGAGAGAACAAGTAAGAGAAAGGGGTAATGAACATGAAAGAAATGACAATGGAAGATATTCGGAAACGGATCACATATCGTCAGGAGGGAGATTTCCTGGTTCCGAACATCGGACTCCCGGAGAAAGAAGAGAATCAGCCGGAGTTACGGAAGTACGGGATGATGCGGAAAAATTATCTGAAGGAGAACAACCTTCAGGTATACGAGAGTCTGGTAGCGAATGGAACACTGTTTCAGGAGATGGTGAAGGTGGACGAAGCAGCGGATCGGATCAAGGAACAGGTATTACCGCAACTGCTCAAGGACGCGGGAGTGACCGAGGAACTGAAACAGAAAGATCAGCTCAAATGGGTGGGACTGATGGAATCCTGCCACCATCAGGTGGAGGAAATTATTCTGACGGAACTGGTGTACAGTTAACGCTATCCGATTATTTTGAGATTCGTCCGACTGATCGGGAGAATGTGTCCGATTCGGACACACCAAAAGCAGAACATGAAGAAATACAAATAGAACAGACAGAGCAAGCAGCCGGAGAGACACCGGCTGCTTTTGTTATCCCAGAATCGGAGCTTGTACGGATTCTTCAGCGAGGATCTGGATTTGAGGGTGGAAAAATTCGCATTGCCGCTTTTTATCAAAAAGAATCGGATGCAGCAAAACGAGCTGCGTTTTTGAAAGAGGAATATGGGATTGGAGGCTGGACATTTCAGTTTGAAGAGGGAGTTACTGGCTGGGTGGATTGGAATGCGAGAGGTCTTTCTATTAAGAAATTTCACGATGAGGATAATTCTGTTGTGAAGTTGTCCTGGCTGCAAGTTGAAAAAAGAATCAGACAGCTTATCGAGAACGATCAATACTTTTTAGAGTCAGAGAAAGTGGAAGTTGAGCCTGTAGCAGAAGAGACAGCGGATGAGGATGCAGAAATAAATGATGAGATAGAGCTAGATGAAAATCTGGATGAAGAGGAAATGCAGGAATCTCTGATAGAACATCAAAGCGAAAAGGAGCCTGTGTCCGAATCGGACACAAAACAAAATGGGGCAGTCGAACAGGAACCGATCTTGTCTGGGCAGAACGCCGATGAAAAGCCGATTGCTTTTTCAGAGCCAGAGAAACCGATTCTTGATAGTATCTCGGGAATCAATTTCCGCATCTCTGATGAACATTTAGGCGAGGGCAGTCCGAAGCAGAAATTTCGCGCTAATATGGATGCCATTCATATGTTGAAGAAACTGGAAACAGAAGAACGGAATGCGACTTGGCAGGAACAGGAAATTCTGTCGAAATATGTCGGCTGGGGAGGTATTCCGGAGGCGTTTGATGAGAAACGAGCACAATGGGCAAATGAGTATCAGGAATTAAAAGAAACGCTGACAGAAGAAGAGTACATAGCGGCACGAGCAAGCACACTGAATGCGCACTTTACCAGTCCGGCGATTATCCGGGGAATTTATGCGGCGCTGGAACGGATGGGCTTTCAAGGAGGAAATATTCTGGAACCGGCAATGGGAGTTGGAAACTTTTTTGGAATGCTGCCAACGACTCTGCTGGGTAGCCGTTTGTATGGAATTGAATTGGATTCCATTAGTGGCCGCATTGCACAAAAACTGTATCCAATGGCGAATATTACGGTAGCGGGCTTTGAAACCACGAATCAGCGTGATTTTTACGATGTAGCAGTCGGCAATGTCCCATTTGGAAATTATAAGGTCAATGATCGTGCGTACAATCGGCTAGGATTTTCGATCCATAATTATTTCTTCGCAAAATTACTCGATCAAATACGTCCTGGGGGAATTATTGCATATGTAACCAGCCATTATACAATGGATTCCAAAAATCCATCCGCCAGACGGTATCTGGCACAACGTGCAAAACTTCTGGGGGCGATCCGCTTGCCGGATCATGCTTTTCGGGCCAATGCGGGAGCAGAAGTGGTAGCAGACATTCTTTTCCTTCAGAAGCGGGAACATATTGTGGAGACGGAAGATGATTGGATTTATCTGGGCCAGACTGATAAAGGATATGCGATCAATACTTATTTTCTTGATCATCCGGAAATGATCTTGGGTACATTGGAGGAGCAAAGTACCCAATTTGGAAAGGAATATACCGTAAAAGCTGACCAGAATCAAGACTTATCAAAGTCGCTTTTGAGTGCAGTCACGAAGATTCAAGGACATTATGAGCCTTATGAACCAACGGCGCAGCCAGAACCTAGAAGTGTGTCCGTTTCGGACAGGCGACAACAAAATGCAGTTCTTCCCGCAGATCCTTCCGTGCGCAATTTTTCATACACGTTAGTAGATGGTGAAGTATATTATCGGGAAAATTCAACTATGCGAAAAATTGACCGTTCTGATGCAGCAAGAGACCGGACGAAGGGATTGCTGAAAATCAGGGATGCATTAAATCAGGTGATACAGCTTCAGGTTGAGGATGCTACAGATGAGGAAATTCAACGCGCCCAAAGAAAGCTGGGTATTGAATATAATCTGTTTTCAAAAAGATATGGACTGATAAACTCCAGACAAAATGCCTTAATGATGGATGGCGATTCGTCTTATTTCCTACTATGTTCGCTTGAAAATTTGGACAAAGATGGAAACCTGCGATCAAAGGCAGATATCTTTACAAAGAGAACAATCCGCGCACAACAAGAAATAACATCTGTGGAAACACCTGCGGATGCGTTGGCTATCTCGATTGGGGAAAAAGGTCGTGTGGACTTGCCATATATGGCTGGCCTTCTGGAAAAAGCAGGAGAAGAGGAACAAGAACAAATTGCAAGAGAGCTGAGCGGCGTTATTTTCCGTGATCCGCAGGAGAGAGATGAACAGCGGGCATGGAAAACAGCAGATGAGTATTTAAGCGGAAATGTCAGAGATAAGCTTCGGATGGCACAGCTGGCGGCTCAACGTGATGCCGGATATGAAGAAAATGTACGGGCATTACAGGAAGCACAGCCAAAAGATCTGACGGCATCTGAGATTGACGTGCGACTGGGAGCAACCTGGATTGATGCGGAATATATAGAAGCATTTATGTACGAAACATTCCATACACCATACTATCAGCGACAGAGAATTAAACTGGCATTTGTGGCGGTGACAGGTGAGTGGCAGATCAGCGGAAAATCGTTTGCGCTTGAAAATGATGTTAGTGTGTATAATCGCTATGGAACACCACGTATGGGAGCATATGCCATTCTGGAACAAACATTAAATCTGAGAACCGTGACAGTATATGATCGGGTTACGGATGCTGAGGGAACAACCAGAAGTGTTCTGAATGCGAGGGAAACCATGCTGGCACAGCAAAAACAGGCTGCAATCAAAGATGCGTTTGCCGGATGGATTTGGAAAGACCCGCAGAGACGCCAGCATCTGGAACAGGTATACAATGAAAGATTTAATAATTTGCGTCCCGCGGAATTTTCAGGAGAACATATCCGATTTCATGGGATGAATCCTGCAATTCAGCTGCGTACTCATCAGAAGGATGCCATTGCCCATATTTTGTATGGCGGAAATACGCTTTTGGCCCATGAGGTTGGAGCCGGAAAAACGTATACGATGGTTGCAGCTGCAATGGAAAGTAAGCGGTTGGGGTTATGTCAGAAAAGCTTATTTGTCGTTCCCAATCACCTGACTCTCCAATGGGCAAACGATTTCTTAAAATTGTATCCGGCAGCGAATTTGTTAGTGGCCAGCAAAAAAGATTTTGAGACAGCGAATCGAAAAAAATTTTGCGCACGAATTGCAACTGGTGATTACGATGCGATCATCATTGGACATAGCCAGTTTGAACGAATCCCAGTTTCGATTGAGCGTCAGGAACGGCTGCTGCAAAAACAGTTGGATGAAATTGAAGATGCACTGCGAGAATCTATGAGTGAGCGAGATCAGTTTTTTACGATCAAGCAAATGGAGAAAACAAGAAAATCATTGAAAAGCAGGCTGGAAAAGTTACAGGCTCAGGAGCGCAAGGATGATGTTGTCACGTTTGAACAGCTTGGCATTGATCGATTGTTTGTTGATGAGGCGCACGCTTACAAGAATCTCTTTTTATATACGAAAATGCGTAACGTTGCTGGATTATCAGCAAGTGAAGCACAAAAGTCTACTGACATGTATATGAAATGTCGATATATGGATGAGTTAACTGGTGGAAAAGGAGTTATATTTGCAACCGGAACGCCAATCTCGAATAGCATGACAGAACTATATACGATGATGCGGTATCTTCAGTATTCGGCGCTTCAGGAACGTGGATTGACTCAGTTTGACGCATGGGCATCCACGTTTGGCGAAACAGTGACAGCAAGCGAGTTGGCTCCGGAGGGAACTGGCTATCGCCAGAAGACTCGCTTTTCCAAGTTTTTTAACCTTCCGGAACTGATGAACTTGTTTAAGCAGGTAGCAGATATAAAAACGAAAGATCAGTTAAATCTTCCAGTACCAGAAGCCGAGACAAAGACGATTGTGGCGCAACCGTCTGAGCTGCAAAAGAAGATGGTTGCAGAATTATCAGAGAGAGCGGCAGCTGTACATAATGGTTCCGTAAACTCCACTGTGGATAATATGCTGAAAATCACATCAGATGGTCGAAAGATTGGACTGGATCAGCGTTTGATGAATTCGCTTTTGCCGGATGATACAACCAGCAAGGTGAATCTTTGCGTTGGCAATGTGATACGAATTTGGGAAGAAGGAAAAGAAAAACGACTTACACAGCTAATTTTTTGCGACAACAGTGTACCAAAACCGAATACTTTTAATATCTATGATGATGTAAAGGGAAAACTAATTGCAGCAGGGATACCGGAGACGGAAATTGCGTATATTCACGATGCAGATACGGAAGTCAAAAAGAAAAACCTCTTTTCCAAAGTCAATGATGGACAAGTACGGATTCTACTGGGGAGTACCCAGAAGATGGGGGCAGGAACGAATGTGCAGGAACATCTGATTGCAGTACATCACTTGGATGTGGGATGGCGTCCGGCAGATATGACACAACGAAATGGCAGGATTATCCGCCAGGGAAATAGGAATCCGGTTGTACAAGTCTATAATTATGTTACTGAGGGAACATTCGATTCGTACTTATGGCAAACGCTTGAAAACAAGCAAAAATTTATTTCGCAGATTATGACGAGTAAATCGCCAGTTCGTTCCTGTGAAGATGTGGATGAACAGGTGCTGACGTATGCGGAAGTCAAAGCCTTGTGTGCAGGCGATGATCGCATTAAAGAGAAAATGGATTTGGAAGTGGATATTGCAAGATTGCGGATGCTGAAGGCGGAGCATCAATCGATGCAGTATCGGTTAGAAGATCAGCTGCTCAAGACATTCCCGGAACAAATCCGGGAAAAAGAAGGAATCATTCAAAAGCTGGATGCGGACATAAAAACAACAGAACAGTATCCACCATTTGCTGAGAATACCATCTTTCTGGAGATTTTGGGAAAAGTGTACACCGATCAGAAAGAAGCAGCAAAGGCTTTTTTAGAAGCAGGAAGAACCTGTAAGGATACCAGGTCAATACGGATTGGCTCATATCGCGGATTTGAGCTGAAAGGATATGTCAATGTGATCACGACAGAGATCCAGATTGCTGTGAAAGGAAAGCTAAGTCATCCATTTGAATTATCCGATGTTCCAGCCCTAAACTTAAAACGCTTGGATTCCGTACTGAAAAAGCTTCCAGAACGAATGATTTTGGAAAAGGGCAAGTTGGAAGCATTGTATCAGCAGAGAGAGGATGCGCAGAAACAGCTGAATACACCATTTTCGCAGGAAGATGAGCTGAGAGAAAAAACGAAGCGTTTGGAAGAACTGGCAGTGGAACTTGATGTAGATGCCGGACGAGAGCCACAGGAAAATGAAGATAATGAAAAAACTACTATGAAAATATCAAAACCAACAGGAATCCGTCAATCAAGATTTTCTCGTTTTCGTCATCAAAAGGATGAAAAAGAGGAAGATGCAGATGAAGACATTGATTTCTAAGAAAAGGAGAGTGCTATGAAACGTAGTCAAGATGCAGATGTTCATACAATCAAAATAGGAAAAGAACGGTTAGCGCAGGCGGCACAGCTGCCTGCACAGCCCTATTCGTTGTACGCATCAAAAACCATTATATTTGATACGGAAACAACTGGGTTGAATCCCAGAGAAGATGAAATTATTCAGATTTCAATTATTGACGGATTGGGAAATGTATTGATCAATGAATTGGTACATCCGTATTGGAAAAAGAGCTGGTCAGAAGCGGCGCGTGTGAATGGAATAACACCTGATCGGGTTGCCAATGCACCATACCCACATGAGCTAATCCCAAAAGTAAAGGGGATTTTTGCCGCTGCTGACCTGCTGGTTGCTTATAATAATCAGTTTGATCTGAATTTTTTGGAACAATGGGGAATTCAGACAACAGGAAAGAAGCAGTATGATGTCATGATGGCATTTGCCCGTGAATATGGAGAGTGGAATGATTTTTTCTGCGATTACAAATGGCAGAAACTGGGGACAGCTGCGGCATATTATGGGTATCATTTTCGGGCGCATGATAGTCTGGAAGATGTCCGGGCAACTTTATATATTTTTGAGCAGATGCAGCACTCAAATAAAAGAGAGCTGTTCGAGGATTACTTCTGGGAAGACTCTGAAGATGAGTTTGATGAGGAAGAAGAATGGTAAAATTATAAATCTGTTAATTAAGAAATTTGTCATACTAAATGGCTTGATTTTATAACAAGATGTCGATATACTAACAATAAAGGAAGGTGATCAGAATATGGAAAAGCGCTGCAATTTTGAACTCTTTAAAAGCAATGTGTGTCATCGCTTAAAAGAAAGCGGAGATATTGATTTTTTGATTGAAACATTAGGAAAGGATATGATACGGGAATATTATAACCGAAAGTGGTATCTGGAGTGCTTTTATCTGCTGGCAATGGTAGACTATATTAGCAGGGAGATTGGAGCGCCTCTTTGCAGTGAGTATGATGATCTGAGACAGCAACGGTTACAAAAACTTGTATATCCGGCAGGAGTTATTGTTACGGCGAATGTATTAAAAAATGATCAAATAAAAGAGGAAGCGGTAAAAAATTCGATTCCTGAATTTTTAAGACATAATATTGTTGAGAGTGAGGTGAGAAATGTCATCTGATAGTTTTGTCTTTACGGGAGAAAACTTAAATGATTATTTAAAAGCGGTAGCAAAAGAATATAAAAAGATGGGCGGAAAAGCTATGCCAGCTGAGCTTATCTTAATAGGTGGAGCAGCAGTAATTGCAAATTATGGTTTTCGTGAAATGACAACAGACATTGATGCAATTATTCATGCAGCATCAGTGATGAAAGACGCAATCAACTCGGTTGGAGACCAATACCACTTGCAAAATGGGTGGCTAAATACGGATTTTATGCGAACTGCATCCTATTCCCCAAAATTAGATCAGTATTCTACCTATTATCGGACGTTTGGCGGTATCCTGAGTGTGAGAACTGTTCAGGCTGAATATTTAATTGCAATGAAGTTGCGTTCCGGTCGTTTGTATAAGAATGATCGTTCAGATATCGCAGGTATTTTGGCGGAACATGAAAAGCGTGGAGAGCCGATTACAATGGATCGGATTACGCAAGCGGTTACGAATCTATACGGAGGCTGGGAGCAGATATCAGCAAGCTCTCAGCTGTTTATTCAGCAGATTATGCAAAATGGTGAATATCAAAAAACGTATGGAGCAATTCGTCAGGAAGAACAGGATAATAAAGAACTGTTGATTTCCTTTGAAAGTAAATATCCAGGCGCAACAACTTCGGAAAATGTAGAGCGTATTATAACTGATTTTAAGAAGAAGCAAAAGCGAAATCAGACGTTGAACTGGCTGAAAAATCAAAAGCAGGAAAACGAACAAGATATTGAAGCAGATGATGAGCTTGATCAGTAAAGAATGGTAAAAATATATAGTTAATGCAGAATAGGGTATACCTTATTCTGCACTTAAAAAGTAAAAGATAAGTGTAAAAATAGAGTCTGATTTTTTGAAAAATGCAGTTTGCAGGAAAAATCAAGGCTTTATTTTTACACTTTTTTTGAATGGAGGTATGAAATGCGAATTGCTTATGTGCGTGTCAGTACGGAAGAACAGAATGAAGCGAGGCAACGCGAAGCGTTGAAACAATACCGGATAGAAAAATGGTTCTGCGAGAAGCGATCAGCAAAAGATACGAATCGCCCGCAGTTGGAGGCAATGTTGGAGTTTGCCAGAAGCGGAGATACCATTTATATTCATGATTTTTCACGGTTGGCAAGGAATACGCAGGATTTGCTACGGCTTGTACAGCGAATGCAGCAGAAAGAAATACAGTTGATAAGCTGCCAGGAACAAATTGACACGGCAACAGCAACCGGAAAATTGATGCTGACGATGATCGCAGCAATCAATGAATTTGAACGATCAATTCTGCTGGAGCGACAAAAGGAAGGAATCGCGATTGCAAAAAGAGAGAAGCGGTATCAGGGGAGGAAGCGTATTCAGCAGCCAGATAGCTTTGAACTATTATATGGAAGGTATCGGGATCACAAAGTTACAAAATCTGAAATTGCAAGGCAGCTGGAGATTAGTCGCCCGACGGTAGATCGTCTGATTAAAGAGATGGAAACGGGTCATAAAGGAAAATCCTGAAAGGATGTTGCTTTACGGCCCGTAGGCAAAAGGGTAGCTGCAAGGCAGCGTAGGGGAATTGCAGATTCCCCTGTTTAGTGCTGAAAACAGTAAACAGAGGCTTGAAAAAAGAATGAAAGTTTGCTATGATGATGTTAACACGTTAATTTGCGAAATCGAAACGAATTTTCAAAAAGGAACGGTGAAATCATGGCAAGACTTACTCATTCAGATCGGATTAAAATGGAAGCATTGTTAAATGCAGGACATAGTGTGAAAGAAATCGCAAACCAGTTGCATGTACATCAAGCAACGATATATCGTGAGTATAATCGTGGTAAATATATGCACCGTAACTCTGATTATACAGAAGAGGAACGTTATAGTAGTGATTTGGGCCAGCAGGCACATGATTGGTATATAACCGGAAAAGGTCGTCCATTAAAAATAAAAAATGATATTAAGTATATTGAAAAGCTAGAGAAGAAAATACTGGATGAAAAATATAGCCCAGAAGCCGCATTAAATGCGTTACAGCAAGAGGGAGAACAAATGTGTATTAGTGTGCGAACTCTGTATCGCTATATTGATGATGGAATTTTTTTGAAATTGACGAATGCACATCTTCCAGTAAAAGGAAAAGCTAAAAAGAAGGAAAAACAGAAACCTGTTCAGAAACGGGCGAGCGCAGGTGTAAGTATTGAGAAAAGGCCAGAAGAAATTATGACGCGAGAAGAATTCGGTCACTGGGAAATGGACACTGTTAAAGGAAAGCGCGGTGTCACAAAGTCCTGCTTACTCGTTTTATCAGAACGTAAAACAAGAAATGAAATTGTAATCAAGATGCCAGATCAGGGAGCAGCTTCTGTAGTCGCGTCTTTGGATATGTTGGAAGAAAAGTGGGGAAAATTATTTTCGACTGTGTTTAAGTCGATTACAGTCGATAATGGTGTTGAGTTTTCTGATACTGTTGGATTGGAGCGTTCTTGTCTGCGTGCTGAAAAAAGAACAGCACTTTATTACTGCCACGCGTATTCCAGCTGGGAGCGTGGAACAAATGAAAACATTAACAAGCTGATCAGACGACATATTCCGAAGGGCGTTGATTTTGATGATCGAACGGCTGATGATATTGTGTACATTGAAAACTGGATCAATAATTATCCTCGAAGACTCTTTAAATTCAAAACATCGAAGGAACTGTTTGAGGCAGAGCTTGCAAATTTAGCTTAGTGACACAACAGAAAATTTTAAATACATTCTAAGAGTAATTCACATGTTACACTTAGAAAATTTTTTTGAAAAATCTTTCGCATTACTATTGACAACACCCATATTTTATACATCTTTAAAAAAACTATTTCTTTTTTTAAGAAAAATGCTATAATAATAGCTATGTCCGGCACAGGTGTACCGGAAGAGAAAGGCAGGAAACTGGATGGCAGACAAAAACAATAAGGTGATCCATTACAAAAACCGGTGGCATGGCAGTGTAATAGGATTCCTTTTCCTTTTTATTTTCATCTATTTGGCAGTTCAGCTTTATTTTTTCTTTACAAAAGAAAAAATAAGTATTTTTGAGGTTCAGGAAAAAGCACTCTACTCAATAGCAACTGACTACAAAGGCTTTATCACAAGAGATGAGCAGATTGTTACACTGAAAAATGATGCTTATGTAAACTATTCTGTTCGCGAAGGACTAAAGACAGCGCTTGGAAGCACAATTTACACGACTCAGGATATCAGTGCAATTACTGATGCACTTTTAAAGGAATACAGCAGTGCGCAGATACTAAGCACCTCAAGTATCAGTACGTTAAAAACAAAGCTTGAAAAGGCAGCGCGGCATGATCTTGATTCTAATTTTTCACTAGCTTATCAGGACAAAAATGATTTGGAAGTTTCCGTTCTGGATGCATATTTGATGGTAGCATCTGATGCACTTGACAGCTTTTCATCAGAAGATGCATACTGTGTCAAGAGCGATCAAAGTGGTTATGTGTTATTTAGAACAGATACATATGATGGATATACACCAGAAGATGTGACGCGTTCATGTTTCGATGAAGAGTCATATTCTATGAAGGTGTACGCAAATGGAGAACAGCGAAAGAAAGGCGATTTTGCCTATAAGCTTGTTTCTGATGATTCTTTTTGCATTACATTTCCAATAAGCGACACTGATGCTGTCCGTTATAGAAATAAAAAATATCTTTCTATTAAATTAACATCAATTGGTGTAACAGTAAATGGAAGCTTTTATCTTCACACTGCATCTGATGGCACTTCAATGGCAACAGTTTCATTAAATAAATATGGTTCAAGCTATCTGACGGAGCGTTATCTTGATTTTAAGATTGCAGAGGATGATATTAAAGGCTACAAGATTCCAAAGTCAGCAGTGCTTAGCAAGGATTTTCTTGTTGTGCCAGAACAATATGTTATCAATTCAGAAGAAAAAGGTGTAGGTGTATATAAGGAAGTAATTCAGTCTGACGGCAGTGCAAAGGCTGTATTTACAAAAGTTTCTATTTATGCAAAGCAGGGAAACAGCTATTATATTTCTGCATCTGGACTTACGACGGAGGATTATCTGATTGGTGCTAGTGTAGAAAAAAGTGAGGATGGCACATCTGAAACAATTACAACTGATCCAACAAATCGCCATTTGATTGCTGTGTCAGCACCGCTTACTGGTGTGTACAGTGTAAACAGAGGATATTGTATTTTCCGCCAGATTGATATTTTAAGTGAGACGAGCGATCATAACTACTATATTATTAATACGGGTACCTACTACGGATTGTCCGCCTACGATCGCATTATTTTAAATGCAGGTCTTGTAACCGAAAACCAGATCATCTATTAAAAGGAGAAATTGAAAATGGTAAGTGAAAACCTAGAGCAGGTAAAAGCTAATATAGAAGCAGCATGTAAAAGAGTTGGAAGAGATCCCAAAGATGTGCGTCTTGTTGCTGTCAGCAAGACAAAGCCGATTTCTTTAATTGAGGAGGCAATCGAAGCTGGTCAGGATACCTTCGGGGAAAACAAGGTTCAGGAAATGTGTGATAAAATGGAAGTGCTTCCAGACAATATAAAATGGCATATGATTGGTCATCTGCAGCGAAACAAGGTAAAATATATCGCAGGAAAGGTTGAATTGATTCATTCTGTGGACAGTATTCGTCTGGCAAAGCAAATCTCAGATGAGGCACAAAAACAATCAATTGAGATTCCAGTGCTTTTAGAGGTTAATGTAGCAAGAGAGGAAAGCAAGTTTGGCTTTTTTACAGAAGAAACAGAGGATGCCTGCAGAGAAATTTCCAAGATGCCTGGAATCCGTGTGAAAGGTTTAATGACAAGTGCTCCTTTTGTAGAGAACGCGGAGGATAATCGTAAATATTTTAAAAAATTATATGAATTAGCAGTTGACATTCAGAGTAAAAACATTGATAATATATCAATGAGAGAGCTATCTATGGGTATGACTGGAGATTATGTTGTAGCTGTTGAAGAGGGTGCAACGATTGTCCGGGTAGGAACTGGCATATTTGGTTCACGATAACACAAGAAGGAGAACAGTAATGGGTTTTTTAGACGGTTTTTTAAATAAGATGAATTTTTCTACCACCGACGAGTACGATGGAGATTATGACGATATGGATATGACAGAAGAAAACGAAGAAGAGGAGGAAGAAACCGCAGCTAGCGCAGCTGAGGAAAAGAAGGCTGATCAGGAGACTCCAAAGACAGAGTCTGCACCAGCTTCTTCTACAGCAACCTTCCGCAAGAAGTCAGCAAAAAATACCTCAAGCAAGGTGGTTTCTATGAATGGTGTTATGAAACAGTCAGAAGTATGTATGATCATTCCAAAGGAGTACAACGATACTAAGGATATCGCTGAGATCCTGCTTTCAGGAAAGACCGTAGTGCTTAATATGGAAGCAATGAACTTTGATACCGCACAGCGTGTAATTGACTTTACATCTGGTGCATGCTTTACAATGGGCGGCAATCTGCAGAAGATTTCCAAAAAGATCATCATTGCAACACCAAGCAATGTAGAGCTTTCTGGTGATTTCACTGAGCTTCTTGGTGACGATGATTCAACCGATATCAGCTCTTATAGTCTGAAGGTGTGATGAGATGAACAAAGAAGAACAGATGATTTGCAGTCATCTGCTGGATTTGGCAGAGGCATGCGACAGAAGAGGATACCCTATGGGCAGCGACTTTCTGACGCTCAATGAGCAGAATCTGTTTTTGGCTTTCTCAAAGGATAAGCTTCCGCCTGTTTCTATGGAGATGTGTGGTGGCTATGAACTTGCAGAACGAAAGATTATATTTTACAAGCCAGTAGGAGTTGGGGAGGAATACCCGGCTCCTATCTCTTTATTATCGGTTCAGCCTTTAATGAAGAAGTTTTCAGAAGAACTGACACACAGAGACTATCTTGGTGCACTTATGAATCTTGGCATTTCAAGAACAAAAACAGGCGATATAATCGTGCAGGATAAGCAGGCATATCTTATTGTATCAGAGTCGATTGCAGATTACATTTGTGAAAATTTGACCAGAATCCGTCATACAAGTGTTATGTGCAGGCAGATTGACTGGCAGGAGTTTGACTATAAGCCGCAGGTGAAGGAGGTCATGGGAAGCATCGCATCTGTACGTCTTGATGCAGTGATTGGACTGGCATTTTCTCAGTCAAGAAGTAAGCTGACTGGTTATATAAGTGAGGAGAAGGTACAGGTAAACGGAAAAGTGATTACATCAAATGCTTATAATTTAAAGGAAAATGATCTGATCTCTGTGCGTGGTCTTGGAAAGTTTCGCTATAAGGGAACCTCTGCCGTTACCAAAAAAGGAAGACTTATGGCATCAGTAGAAGTTTTTGTATAAGAAAGAGAGGAGTACAATGTCAAAAAGTTTAATGATCAATAATCAGGCACATGAGCCGATTTACGAGATCGTCTTTGAGACGGCGTTTGAAAAACTGGCAGAAAAGGTAAAGCAGATCGGTCTTGAGGGGAGAAAGGTCTGCATCGTAATGGATTCCAACACTAGCCATTTATATGGGGAAAAGGTACGAAAGGTGTTAGAGCCTGTATCTGCGAAGGTGATTTCCTTCCAGTTTCCGGCAGGAGAGCTTCATAAGACACTTGATGTAGTTCGCGACATTTATAAAGAGCTGATAGAATCTCATTTTGACCGTAAGGATTATTTGGCAGCGCTTGGCGGCGGTGTTGTAGGTGATATTACCGGATTTGCAGCGGCAACATATTTAAGAGGAATCTCATTTATACAGATTCCAACAACACTTCTTTCTCAGTCAGACAGCAGTGTCGGAGGAAAGACAGGCGTTGATTTTGATGGTTATAAAAATATGGTTGGTGCATTCTGCATGCCAAAGCTTGTATATATGAATGTTTCCACATTATCTACGATGGATGAAAGAGATTATCTTTCTGGAATGGGTGAAGTTGTAAAGCATGGTCTGATTCGCGATAAAAAGTTTTTTGACTGGCTGAAAATAAACCATGAAAAAATCTGTAGCCAGGATAATGAGACATTGATTGAGATGGATTATCATAACTGCCGTATTAAAGGAGAGGTAGTAGAGGAAGATCCGACCGAGCAGGGAATCCGCAGTCTTTTAAATTTTGGTCATACACTTGGTCATGCAATTGAAAAGCAAAAGGCAGGAGAATTGTATCATGGTGAGTGCGTTTCGATTGGTGCAGCAGCCGCAGCTTATATTAGTATGAAGCGGGGTTATCTTACAAAAGATGAGCTTCAGACTGTACTTGATGCGTTCACATCATTTAAGCTTCCAATAACAGTGACTGGTGTGGATAAAGAGGCAGCACTTGCAGCAACAAAAAGTGACAAAAAGATGCAGGGCAATCAGATACGTTTTATTTTGTTAAAGTCTCTTGGAGAGGCCGTTGTTGATAAGACTGTTACAATGGATGAGATGCGCGAGGCACTTGACTTTGTGTGTCAGGATGCGTGAGGTGAGTACATGAAAAAGAAACGAGCTGGTTTTGCAGCCCTTTTATGTACGCTGCTTATTGTATTAGATCAGATCACAAAGGCATTAACCGTGTCTGTGCTTAAGGTACATGACATTGTGGTAATTCCAGGCGTGCTTACATTGACCTATGTAGAGAACAGAGGTGCAGCGTTTGGCATTTTCCAAAATAAAAAGATTTTTTTCTTTTTGATCACAGCTGTGATGATTGCTGTATTTGCATACTGCTATGTACGGCTGCTTAATCAAAAGTCATATCGTATTCTTAGAATGCTTTGTGTTACGTACACGGCAGGAGCATTTGGAAATCTGATTGACCGCATATTCAGAGGCTATGTAGTTGATATGATTTATTTTGTGCCAATCAATTTCCCAGTATTTAATGTGGCAGACTGCTATATTACTGTGTCAACAGTCATTCTCTTAATCGCGCTCTTTTTCTGCTATCAGGATGATGACTTTTCATTTTTAAAACCATCAGGAAAGGCAGGAAAAAAACATGAGTGAACTTCTGATTGTAGGAAGTGAGCAGGACAATACTCGTCTGGATCGTTTCCTGGCAGATCAGTATGAGGAATATACACGTTCTTTTCTGCAAAAGCTGATTGACCAGGGAAATGTATCAATAAATGGTATTTCTGTTAAAAAAAGTGGAATAAAGCTGAAGGAGAATGATGAAATTGCTGTTACGCTTCCAGAGCCGCAGCCGCTTGAGGTAGTTGCAGAGGATATACCTCTTGATATTTTGTATGAAGATGACGATGTCATTTTAATTAATAAGCCGAAGGGTATGGTGGTGCATCCAGCGGCGGGTCATACATCTGGTACAATCGTGAATGCACTTCTGTATCACTGTAAAGACAGTCTTTCAGGAATCAATGGAGTGATTCGTCCTGGAATCGTTCACAGAATTGATATGGATACGACAGGTGTTATAATTGCCTGTAAAAACGATGCATCGCACAACTGCATTGCAGCGCAGCTAAAGGAGCATTCAATCACAAGACGTTATTATGCCATTGTTCACGGCAATTTAAAAGAAGACGAGGGAGTGATTGACGCACCGATTGGCCGTGATCCAAATAATAGAAAGCGCATGGCAATCAATCATAAAAATGGAAAAGATGCAGTAACGCACTATAAGGTACTGGAGAGATTTGGGCGCTTTACATGGATAGAGTGCCGCCTTGAGACTGGCCGTACACATCAGATTAGAGTCCATATGGCATCTATTGGTCACCCATTGTTGGGAGATGCTCTTTACGGGCCTGCAAAATGCCCATATCAGCTTCAGGGTCAGACACTGCATGCGTATGTGTTAGGTTTTATTCATCCGTTTACAGGGGAATATATGGAGTTTCAGGCACCGCTTCCTGATTATTTTGAAGATCTTCTGAAAAAGCTTCGCCAATCATCCGCAGGATAAAAATAAAAGGATAAAAAAGTATGAAGAAAATAATTGCAAAAATCTTTTCACCGTGGGGACTTGTACCGCTTATTATGGCATTGCTGTGCAATTTTGTTGTATATAGCGGCTGCAATGCGCTTACACGAAACTGGAATCTTCATAGTCTTGCAATTCCACTTGATAAGCAGATTCCACTTATCCCGTGGACAATAGTGATTTACTTTGGCTGCTATATTTTTTGGATTATCAATTATATTTTGATTTACAGAAGAAGCAGAGAGTATGCCTACCGTTTTTTTGTCGCAGATTTTTTATCACGAATTGTGTGTCTTGTGTTTTTTCTATGTTATCCGACTACACTGGTACGTCCTGCTGTAGAAGGTGAGGGGATTTTTTATGATGCCATTCGCTTTCTCTACAAAATCGATGCGCCAACAAATCTTTTTCCATCCATTCACTGCCTTGTCAGTTGGTTTTGCTTTATAGGTATTATAAGTGACAGAAAAATTCCAAAATGGTATAAGGTGATGTCTTTTTTGATTGCCGTGGCAGTATTTGTCTCAACACTTACTACAAGACAACATGTGATTGTGGATGTTGTTGGAGGTGTAGTACTTGCTCAAATCTGCTACTTGATTGCGCAGAAGACAAACATATGGAGATGCTTTGAGAAAACATTTGATTATCTTAATGGCTTTTTTGCAGAGTGATACGCACTTAAAAGAATTGTACGAAAAAAGTTGCATTTTAATCTGAAATATTGTATAATACCATCATAAGATTTTGAAAGTTGAAAGGAGTGAGCATTATGACAGGTAATTTAGTGATCACAATAGGCAGAGAGTGCGGAAGCGGCGGAAGATTGATCGGAAATCGTCTTGCAGAAAAATTGAATATTAAGTGTTACGATAAGGAATTGCTGACACTGGCGGCGAAGAAGAGCGGACTGTGCGAGGAAATTTTTGAGAGTCACGATGAGAAGCCAACCAGCAGTTTTCTTTATTCTCTTGTAATGGACAGCTATTCAATGGGATATTCTACATCATCATTTATTGATATGCCGTTAAATCACAAGGTTTTTCTGGCACAGTTTGATACAATCAAGCATTTAGCTGACACAGAGAGCTGTGTAATTGTAGGACGCTGTGCAGATTATGCACTGGCAGAGTATCCAAATGTGTTAAGCGTATTTATCTCCGGCAACATGGATGAGAAGATCAAGTACATTTCTAAGCTGTATGATAAGACACCAGAAAAGGCAAAGGATATCATTGTTAAGACAGATAAGAAGCGTTCCAACTATTACAATTATTATACAAGTAAGAAGTGGGGCGATGCCAGAAGCTATGATGTCTGTTTAAACAGCAGCGTACTTGGACCAGAGGGTACCGTAGATGCAATTTTGGAGATTATCAAGCTTCGTGAGAGAAATCGAGCAGGAAAGTAAAAAATAAAAGTGCAGGCTGCAAAGCGCAGCCTGCCTCTTTTTTAATCGTTCGTAGATTCTCTGTAAATGGTGCGGCTGCGAATATATGTATATTCATAGTCGTCTTCAGGGTGCATCAAACGATAGACTATGCGGTTTGCCAAGTGCGTTCCGATGTGCTCTGTGTTTACGTGTACACTTGTAAGTGTAATTCTGTTATTAAATTCGTGATTATCATCAAAGCCGGAAACATATAAATCATCAGGAACACGAATATTATGTTCCTGACAATATGAAAGAACAAGAGAGGCAATGTGGTCATTTACGCATACAATGGCATCAGAGCTTGCTGCAATGTGATCCAAATATTCATAAACAAGAGGCTTGTACTGGTCAAGTCCCATTGATTGTGTAAGATTTTCAGATTCATTTATAAAAAGCTGGTGGCGCTGCATGGCTTTAAGATAGCCTAGGTAGCGCTCTTTGTTTGTCTGAGCATAGGCGATATCTCCGATAAAACGGATTCTCTTTTTTTCAGATGCAATCATTCGTTCTACAATTTCTTCAGTGTTGGCACGTCCTTCGATCAGAAAAAGATCTCCATTTAATGATGAAAAGCTAGTGTTCGTCGGGCAGTCAAGAAATACCTTTGGAAGTTCAAGATTGTTTAATGCCAGAAACAACCTTGGATCATAAATGTTCATTACGATAATACCGCTTACAGAACCGTCAGTCAGGCAGTTTGGCAGTGTAAAGTCATCACTGTAGGTTGGTGGAAGATAGACGTACATCATGTTGACTTCATGGCTTGCAAGCGCTATAGCCTGATGGTGAATAATGTTCATCCAGAAAGTAGATGTTTCTGGTCGTGATACTACAACGGCCACGTTACAGTTTTTGATACTAGGTGAGGATGCTTTTGGCGGCGCAGTCACAACGTTAATATTCTTTGAATCGGCTATCGAAATAGGGTATCCCATCTCAACGGCTTTTTGCAGAATGCTGCGTTTTGTATCAGGAGCAATGCCTGGTTTATCATTGACAGCTTTCCATACCGTTACTCTTGAAATATTAAGTGCATCGGCAACTTGCTGATAAGTAACTTTTTTCATATAAATAATCCTTTCTTTGTTTTTATATAACGTGAAACATTAAAGCTAATAAACAGGAATTAAAAAGATTATATAACTCTTGTATGTTATTGTAATTCATTTTCAAAAAAAATTCAACTGCTTTGGTAACATTTTGTAAACAAAGTACATTAAAATAATAAAAAAAAGCAAATAAAATGAACAAAATGTTGTTGCATAACAGGAAAAAACTTGTTATACTCTCCATAAATAGCAATTATTTAATAAAACATTGCAATTTATTTGGAAGCGAAAGGAGAAACGTATAAAAATGTTAACACAGAAGATTCAGCTGGGAGAAGAAATTTCAGTTCTGGCAAAAAAACTTGCGCAGGAAGGAAAAGAAGTTTTATGTGAGAAGGGTTTTACAAAGGAGCAGCAGGAAATTTTTGAGGAAATGTTTCAGAAATGTTTTGTGAGTACAGCGGATACCACAACCAAACTGCTTGAAAATGGAGAAACGTATGTATTTACAGGTGATATTGAGGCAATGTGGCTTAGAGATTCATCTGCACAGGTTGTACATTATCTGCCATTCGCAAAAGAGTTTTTGCAGATCAGACATATGATTGCAGGATTGATTCAAAGACAGATGCGTTATATTACAATCGATCCTTATGCAAATGCCTTTAATGAAGAGGAAAATGGTCATTGTTGGGAGAAGGACGATACTGAGTCTAATGATTGGGAGTGGGAGAGAAAATATGAGGTTGATTCTCTTTGTTATCCATTGTGGCTGCTTAATAGTTATTACGAGGCAACAGGCGATGAAACTGTTTTTTCACCAGAGGTAAAGAAAGCATTTCGCCGCATTTTAGATACATGGAAGACTGAGCAGCATCACGATAACGAATCTTCTTACTATTTTAGAAGAATAAACTGTCCGCCAACGGATACTCTCTCAAATGATGGAAAAGGCGAGCCTACTGCTTACACTGGTATGACATGGTCTGGCTTTCGTCCGAGTGATGATGCCTGCCGTTATGGTTATCTTGTGCCATCTAATATGTTTGCAAGTGTTGTTCTTGGCTATCTGGCAGAATATGCAGCAGACAAATTTCATGATGAAGAGATGGCACAAGAAGCTCTGACGCTCAAAAAAGAGATTGAAATGGGTATTGATTCCTATGCAGTACGTAATCTTGAGGGTATTGGAGAAACATACGTTTACGAGACAGATGGATATGGCAATGATGTTTGGATGGATGATGCAAACGTGCCGAATCTGTTGTCTATGCCATGGCTTGGCTGGTGCGATGCAAGCGATGAGCGCTATCAGAATACAAGAAAGTGGGTATTAAGCAGTAAAAATCCATTTTATTATGAAGGAAGTGCGGCAAAGGGAGTGGGAAGTCCGCATACACCTTCTGGTTACATCTGGCACATTGCGCTTGCAATGCAGGGACTTACATCAAATGATGAAGGAGAGAAGACAGGTCTTATGCAGACGCTTCTTGCGACTGATGCAGGAACACGCCTTATGCATGAAGGATTTAACAGCAATGATCCAACAGCATTTACAAGAGAGTGGTTTGCATGGGCAAATTCATTATTTGCATTATATGCAATGGAGTATTGTGGACTGACAAATCGCGATTAAAAATCATTGTGATAGGAGCATCAAGCTATGGGTGAGATTCAAAAAGAAGAGCAAAAAACACAGATGTTTCGTTATAAGAATGCGTCACTTCCGACACAAGAGCGTGTAAATGATCTGTTGTCACACATGACGCTTCGTGAGAAGGTAGGACAGCTGAATCAGCGCCTGTATGGATTTCGTGCATATGAAAGAAAAGGCGATGAGATAACGCTTACAAAAGAAACCATTGAGGAAGCTAAATATTTTGGCGGACTTGGTGTTGTGTATGGATTGTATCGTGCAGATCCATGGTCAGCAAAGACAACAGAAAACGGTCTCTCAAAAGAATATGCCATAAAAGGCTATAATTTGCTGCAGCGCTGCTGTCTGGAACATTCACGTCTTGGCATTCCGCTTTTACTAAGCTCAGAGTGTCCACATGGCCATCAGGCACTTGATGGATATTTGCTGCCTGTTAATCTGGCAGCAGGAGCTACGTTTGATCCTAAGCTTTATAAAGAGGCAGTGAGTGTTTGTGCGCATCAGTTAAAACAGATGGGTGTTAATTTGTCTCTTGTTTCGGCACTTGATGTAGCAAGAGATCCCAGATGGGGACGCACAGAGGAATGTTTTGGCGAGGATCCATATCTGTGCAGCTGTTTTGCAAAAGCAGCAGTAGAGGGCACACAGTCAGAAGGCGTTGCAATGGTGGCAAAGCATTTTTGTGCGCAGGGAGAGACAACAGGAGGCGTCAATGCCAGCGCAGCACGCATTGGAGAGAGGGAACTGCGTGAGATTCATCTTCCAGCAGCAAAGGCATGCTGCGAGGCTGGTGTTAAAGGTGTTATGGCAGCATACAATGAAATTGATGGTGTTTACTGTCATATGAATCATCATTTATTGACAGAAATTCTTCGTGATGAATTTGGCTTTGATGGAATCGTCATGGCAGATGGTGTCGCATTGGATCGTTTGCAGGAGGCAGTTGGAGATGAGCCGCATGCAGCAGCACTGGCACTTTCTGCAGGTGTCGATGTAAGCTTGTGGGATAATGTTTTTCCACATCTTGAAGATGCTGTTAAGGACGGACTTTTAGATGAGGCACTTTTAGATGAGGCTGTGAAAAGGGTTCTGACATTAAAATTTGAGCAGGGGCTTTTTGAACATCCATATCTGCCGGAGGATTCTAAAGAAGAGAACTATACGATGGAAAAGTACCCACAGAGTTTACAGTTGGCAAGAGAATCTGTTGTAATGTTAAAAAATAAGAATGTGCTTCCGCTGAAGACTTCGGATCAAAAGATTCTTGTTCTTGGACCGAGTGCAGATGATATCTATCGAATGCTTGGCGATTATACGCCTCCGGTAAGCGATGAAAACAGCTTTACACTTTTAAAGGGATTAGAATATCTTGCAGGCGACAGAATAATTAAAACCTGCAGCTATACAGCTCTGACAGAAGAAAAGAAAAAAGAAGTTCAAGAACTTATAGACTGGGCAGATGTGGTGATTCTGGCAATTGGCGGTTCATCAAGCCGATTTGGCGGAGCATTGTTTGATAACAATGGAGCGGCTGTTGTACAGGGCACACAAAAAGATATATCTATTGATAGTGATTTAGTCCGCAAAAATAAAGAAGCGTGGGCTATGGACTGCGGAGAGGGTATGGACAGCAGTACACTTTCTCTTCCGGGTGATCAGCTAGACTGGTTTTTGTTTGTGAGAGAATCAAAGAAACCGCTGGTTAGCATTGTAGTTGCCGGAAGACCATATGCTATCTCAAAGATTGCATTGAAGACAGATGCGCTTCTTTACAGCTTTTATCCTGGCCCATATGGTGGACTTGCATTAGCGCAGCTTCTTTATGGACAGGAAAGTCCGTCTGGACGTCTTCCGATTTCCATACCGGCTCATGTAGGTCAGCTGCCTGTTTATTACAATCCAAAACGCTCATATGAGGCGATGAAATATTGGGATGAAGAAGATCACGCGCTGTATGAATTTGGCGAGGGATTTGGCTATGGTCAGCTTTCGTATGAAAATATGACACTGCAAAAAGAAATAGATAATGGCAGCTTTGCATATAAGATTACATTTTCTGTGTCAAATAAGTCAGATGCAGATGATTTTGCAGTTCCGCAGCTTTATGTGCGTGATATTGCAGCAAGCACTGTACGGCGTGTACGTGAATTGAAGGGATTTACAAAGACAAGTCTAAAGGCAGGACAGACAAAGCAGATTTCAATTTTGCTTGATAGGAATGCCTTTACGATATGGAATCTTCAGATGAAACAGGTTGTGGAACCTGGCGAATTTGAAATTCTTTTGATGGATCAGGGAAAGATCTGGGACAGACAGACAATCACACTTTAACAAAAACAAGAAAGGCAGGGTAAATTGTTAGTTTACCCTGCTTTTAATATAAAATCCAAAGTAACATATTGTTAAAAGAAAAAATACACTTGTGTTATAGCACTGTTACGCAAATATATATATAATCAACAAAAAAAGCCTTGACATATGAAAAAACCTATACTATTATATGAAATATAAAGAAACAATCTTCGCAATATGTTAAGAAACAAAGAAACATATTTTAATAACAGAATTAACATATGTTAACATTGCGAAACGATAACGATTATAGAAAGGAATGGTATACTGCATGAGATATTTGGATGAGCGTGTCTGGGTAATTCTTAATGAACTAAGACCGCTTATTGATCGCCAGCATATTGATATTACAAAGTGGCAGATAAAAAAGAAGCTCTTTATGCGGCCTTGTGAAGCGGATAATGATGAGACACTGTGGGAAAACTTTGACAGTGCAAAGGATAGATGGTACGGTAAGGATGCATATTATTGGTTTCGCTCTCAATTTACAGTTCCACAGTCGATGGATGGAAAGTGTATTTTCTTAAAAATTCATACACAAATCGAGGAATGGGATGACGGACGCAATCCGCAGTTTTTACTGTTTGTAAATGGAAAAGTGACGCAGGGGCAGGATATGAACCATAGGGAGGTTCGACTTACAGACTGCGCCAAAGCAGGAGAGACGTATACGCTTGATCTGCAGGCGTATACAGGAATACTTCATAATGAGTTTTCTCTGATGGTAACAGCGTCAGAGACAGATCTTGCTTTATTAAAGCTTTATTATGATTTGAAGGCACCGGCAGATGCATATCATTACAATAGAATGATGCAGGGACGTACAAAAAGCCTTATTGTTGAAGCATTAAATGGTGCATTGAATTTGCTGGATCTTCGTACACCGCATTCTCCAAAGTTTGATGAATCCGTTGCAGCAGCGCAAGAATATATAAATGAGCATTTATACAGGAATCCTGAATTGTCTGGTCATGATGATATTATAGCATCTAGTATCGGTCATACACATATTGATGTTGCATGGTGGTGGACAGTATCTCAGACAAGAGAAAAGACAGCAAGAAGCTTTTCTACAGTGTTAAAGCTGATGGAGGAGTATCCGAATTATAAATTTATGTCAAGTCAGCCGCAGCTTTATGTGTTCTTAAAGGAACGTTATCCTGAGGTTTATGAAAAGGTAAAAGAGCGTGTAAAGGAAGGCAGATGGATTCCAGAAGGCGGAATGTGGCTGGAGGCTGACTGCAATTTGACATCTGGAGAATCACTTGTCAGACAGTTTCTTTACGGAAAACAGTTCTTTACGGAAGAATTTGGCATTGACAGCAAGATTTTGTGGCTGCCAGATGTGTTTGGATACAGCGGTGCTCTTCCGCAGATTATGAAGGAATGTGGAATTGAGTATTTTATGACAACAAAGCTTGCATGGAATCAGATTGATAAATTCCCTAACGATACCTTTTTATGGAAAGGAATTGATGGAACAGGTATCCTGACCCATTTGATTACAACTCCTGGTGTCGGACAGGATATTAAAAATACTCATTTTACAACGTACAATGGTATGCTTGATGCAGATGCCGTTATCGGTGCGTGGGAACGCTACCAGAATAAGGATCTTAATAATGAAGTGCTGATATGCTATGGCTATGGCGATGGAGGCGGCGGTCCAACAAGACAAATGTTAGAGTGTTCTTCTCGTTTAGAACAGGGAATAGCTGGCATTCCAAAGGTAGTACAGGAAAGTCCAGTTGAGTATTTTGAGCGTCTTGACGAGCGTGTCAGAAATCATAAGCGTCTTCCACAGTGGGAGGGTGAGCTGTATTTTGAATATCACAGAGGAACCCTTACATCTATGGGAAGAAATAAGAAGGGCAATCGAAAGAGCGAGCTTGCAATGATGGATTTAGAGCTGTTATCGTTGCTTGCAAAGAAGAAGGGAATTTCTTATCCAAAGGAAACGCTTGAGCGCATGTGGAAGGTTATTTTACTAAATCAGTTCCACGATATTTTACCAGGATCTGCCATTCATGAGGTTTATGAGGTATCAAAGAAGGAGTATGAAGAGCTTCTTTGTGAGGCACATGAGCTGATCGGTGAGCGCACAAAGGCACTTGCTGGTGATGGCGATGGCATTACCGTATTCAATACACTTGGCTTTACACGCGATGATGTGGTACGTCTTCCAGAGGGCTGCGATGCAGAGGCGCTTGAGGATGCTGACGGTGTCATCTATCCAGTTCAGCACACAAATGATGGTGCAGTTGTATCATTAAAGAAACTGCCATCAAAAGGAAGCCGTGTTTACAAAAAAGCGAAAATTGAAAAAGATATATCAAAATTGTGGTATTCAATTGAGAATACAGCAGGAAACAAAAAGCTTGAGACACCGTTTTACACAGTTGTGTTTGATGAGAATGGAATGCTTGCTCGTTTGTATGATAAGAAGAATGAGCGTGAAGTATTGAAAGAAGGCCAGAAGGGCAATCGTATGGTTATGTACGAGGATAAACCAATGAACTTTGACAATTGGGATATTGATATGTACTATACGGAAAAGGGATGGGAAGCTTCCGATCTTACAAGCTTTGAGTGGACAGACATTGGAGATGTTTGTGTCTGCGCTGTGCTTGAAAGAAGAATCAGTAAATCAGTAATTCGTCAGAAGGTTACATTTTATGCAGACAGCGCAGTAATTCGTTTTGATACTTATGTAGACTGGAAGGAGCATCAGCATCTGCTTAAAGTTCACTTCCCGGTTGATATTCATACAGATGAAGCTGCATTTGATATTCAGTTTGGAAATCTGACAAGAAAGATTCATCGCAACACTAGCTGGGATGAAGCTCGTTTTGAAAGCTGCGGACAGAAGTGGATGGATATGTCAGAGGGACATTATGGTGTCAGCTTGTTAAATGACTGCAAGTATGGTCATTCAGCACTTGATGGCGTTATGACGCTGACATTGATTAAGTCAGGAATTGAGCCAAATCCAACGGCAGATCAGGAAGAGCATACATTTACTTATGCATTATATCCTCATGCAGAAGGCTGGAGACAGGCTAATACAGTACAGGAGGCTATGAAACTGAATCAGCCGCTTCTTAGTGAAGATGGCGGACATGCAGGATGTCAGAATAGCTTTGTATGGGTGAACAAGTCAAATGTTATCATTGAAACAGTAAAGATGGCAGAGGATGATGATGGCATTATTGTGCGTTTGTATGAGTCTGAAAATGCAAAGACAAAGGCACATATCTTCTTTGGAGAAAAGATCTCCTCAGTAGAAAGCTGCAATTGTCTGGAAGAGATAAAACAAACAATAGAAACAGATGGTGAGGGATTTGAAATTACAGTTAAACCATATGAGATTCAGACCTACCGTGTTCGTTTCTAAGAAAAGTATTATAAAAAATAAGTAAGATTGGAAAGGAAGAAAAAATGGCAAAGATTATAGGAAAAGAATTAGCAAATATACCGTGGCAGGAAAAACCACAGGATTACCCGCGCCCAGTATGGCGTTACACAGAAAACCCGATTATTGATAGATATGCAATTCCGACATCTAATAGTATTTTTAACAGTGCAGTAGTACCGTTTGAGGATGGATTTGCAGGTGTATTCCGCTGCGACAGCCTTGGAGTGAGCATGGATATCTATGCAGGCTTTAGTAAAGATGCTATTCACTGGGAGATCAATCATGAGCCGATTCGTTTTGAGGGAGCTGATCCAGAGATTTTAAATAGAGAGTATCGCTATGATCCAAGAGTGTGCTTTATTGAAGATCGTTACTATATTACCTGGTGTAATGGTTATCATGGTCCGACAATCGGTGTTGCATATACATTTGATTTTAAGACCTTCGTACAGCTTGAAAATGCATTTTTACCATACAACCGCAATGGCGTTCTCTTCCCAAGAAAGATTGATGGAAAATTTGCAATGCTGTCTCGTCCGAGTGATACAGGACATACACCATTTGGTGATATCTTCTATAGTCAGAGCCCGGATCTTGAATATTGGGGCCGCCATCGTTTCGTGATGGGAACATATGGAGGAGATGCTTCAGCATGGCAGTCTGTAAAGATCGGACCAGGACCAGTTCCGATTGAGACAGATGAAGGATGGCTTTTGATCTATCATGGCGTTCTTAGAACATGCAGCGGCTTTGTATATCGTATGGGCTGTGCACTTCTTGATCTTGAGCAGCCATGGAAGGTAAAATATCGCAGCAAGTATTATATTTTAGGACCGGCAACTGATTATGAGCTTAGAGGTGATGTTCCAAATGTTGTGTTCCCATGTGCAACACTTACTGATTCTGCAACAGGCAGAATTGCAATCTATTATGGCTGTGCTGATACAGTAACAGGACTTGCTTTTACAACAATTGATGAACTGATGACATGGATGAAGACAAATTCACTGTAACCAGTCGCTAATTATAATAGTAAGGGACGCAAAAGGAGGAAGAAGAAATGATACGCATACTGCCTAGACCGCAGCATATCGAAGAAAGAGAGGGAAGACTGCTTCTTGATTACCATTGCAGAATTACAATGGACAGCAGCTGCCCATCAGAAGTATTTTTTTATGCATCACAGCTTGCAGAGCAGCTTAAAAAATCATCAGGTATTGAACTGTTGATTGACAGACGTACATCAGGTGCGCATAAGGGCATTGTGCTTTGCATGAGTGGGGAAGCAGGAATTACAAGAGAAAATAAAAAGGAAAAAGAAGCATATCGTCTGGAAATCACACCAGAGGGTGTAACTGTATGCGCAGCAGAAAAAGAAGGTCTTTTTAATGGTGTTCAGACGCTTCGCCAGCTTATTATTCAGTATGGAAGTTCTTTGCCATGTTTGTATATCGAGGATTATCCGGAACTTTCCGTGCGTGGCTGGTTTATGGATGTAACAAGAGGCCGTATTCCAAAGATGGCCTATTTAAAGGAACTGGCAGATCGCTGTAGTCTTTATAAGATTAATCAGCTGCATCTTTATATTGAGCACACCTTTTTATTTGATGGTTTGAGTGAGGTTTGGAGAGACGATACACCGCTTACAGCGCAGGATATTCTTGAATTTGATGCATATTGTGCAGAGAGAAATATTGAACTTGTTCCTTCTGTTGCTACATTTGGTCATCTGTATAAGGTACTTCGTACAAAAACATTCCATGAGCTTTCAGAAGTGGAAGAAGCAGAGGGTACAGCATTTTCATTTTATGAGCGCATGTGCCATCATACATTAAACAGCACAGATGACAGAGCATATGAGTTAGTATGCCGTTTAATTGATGAGTATAGTCCATTGTTTCGTTCTAACCTTTTTAATATCAACTGCGATGAAACCTTTGACCTTGGAAGAGGAAGAGGAAAAGAAAGAGCAGATGAAATTGGCTCTCATGTAATGTATGTTCAGTGGGTTAACCGCGTATGTGAGCATGTGAAGGCACTTGGAAAACGTCCGATGTTCTGGGGAGATATCATTGCTGCACATCCTGAAGCTATTAAAGAACTGCCAGAGGATGTAATCTGCATGACTTGGGATTATAGTCCGACACCACGAGAAATCAATGTGAAAAAGCTTTGGGAGAATGGTGCGCATCAATATCTGTGTCCAGGTGTTCAGGGATGGAATCAGGCAATTCACCAGTTAGATAATGCTTATGAAAATATCAAGCAGATGGCAGCATTTGCGCATAAGTATGATGGTGAAGGCCTTTTAAATACTGACTGGGGTGATTTTGGTCATTTCCAGCATCCAGAACTTTCTATGGTAGGTATCGTTTATGGAGCTGCATTTAGCTGGAACAGCGATATTCAGGAAAAGTCAGCGATAAATGCTGATATATCAGTAATTGAATATGGTGATCGTTCTGCGTCACTTGTTGAAGTGATAAGTCATATGAGCAATCAGGCAGTTGTGAATTGGGGAGAGTTTGTACGTATTCTGGAAAATTGCCGTTATCAGGTCGCAGAAAGAGAAGTAACTGCTTTTTGGGAGAAATATGACGAACAGACCGAAAATTCACAGAAGCAGATTGAATTTTGCAACGAAGCAATTAGAAATGACATGGCGAAGGTATCTGCACTTCTTGTTGGAATTGAGGAAGGAAAACGCAAGTATATTGCTCCAATTCTTCATATGGCAGAAGGTCAGATTCTGATCAATACTATGTTTGGCGTGATTAAGAATGTGCATGATGGACAGCAAAATCCGTGTATAGATAAAAGAGCACTTGCTGAGGCTTTTGAGATCTGGTACTATGAGTATCGCAGACAGTGGCACAAAATCAGCCGTGAGAGTGAGCTGTACCGTATTGGTGAATTGATTTTCTGGTTAGCAGATTATATAAGAGAACTGTAAGTTAAAATAATGAATATGCCAGGCTTGGTTCGGAAATATTGTCCGTTCAAGTCTGGCATAAATTATTTGTGGGGCGCATAGATTGGCGTAAGAACAAATAAACAGGTCATTGCCATGAAACGAAACACGAAAAAAAGGATGCCAAAGCAGAAAAAGTATCAGATAAGACGTGATGTGAAAAAACAAAGAGCGGAGCATGTGGTGGATTGCCTTCATTTGCCTAAAGATGTAGTGATGAGGGCAGAACTGACGCAGTTGTCAGGAAATAGTGAAATGCAGGTGAGAAATTTTAAAAAGCTTATTTCATGTCAGGAAAATGAGATATGTATCCAGACAGGAAGACATCGAATTAGAATAACAGGGCGCTGCCTGGCAATGGCCTACTTTGCATCAGAGGAGGTTAAGGTGACGGGGTGCATTACATCAATCTGCTACGAGGAATGAGCATTTAAAAGCAGGGTTGAAATGGCGGTGAGAAGTTGAGAAATGGATGGTCAAATCATGTTTTGATCAGCATAAGCGGATCAGAAACAGAACGCTTTTTAAATATAGTATCGTTTCATGGTTTAGTTTTGTATCAGGTACGCAGAAAACCATCAGGTATAGAGGCAGATGTGAAGGCGAAAGATTTCTTGAAACTGTGCTGTCTGCGTACAAAGGCGGATGTTTCTATCCGTATTCTTGAAAAGCGAGGCCCATATTTTTTATGGAAGAAAACAAGAAAAAATCGTGTGGGAATTTGCTGTGGCATACTGGCATTTGCCGCTTTATATGTTATGTCCTTGTTTGTATGGGATATTGATTTTGCAGGAAATATGCGCTACACAGACAGCTATCTTTTGCAGTTTGTCAAAAATGAGGGCTACAAACCAGGTATGAAGATTTCAAGTGTGGCTTGTGACAGACTGGAAAAGCGGCTTCGCAATGAGTTTGATGATATTACATGGGTATCGGCTCGTTTAGAAGGCACGAGACTTGTTGTAGAGATAGAAGAAAATAATACTGCTTCAGCAAAAGAAAAGGAGCAAACACCATGCAGTCTTAAGGCATCAAAAAGTGGAATTATTGCGAGGATGATCACAAGGCGGGGAACGCCGCTTGTCAAAAAGGGAGATCAAGTCGAAAAAGGAGATCTTTTGGTGTCTGGACTGCTTCCTATTTACAATGATTCACAGGAAATTGTTGGGTATGAGAAGACAAACGCCTCAGCTGATGTGTGGATTAAATATGAGGAGAATATTGAAATTACAATACCCCGAAGTCAGACTGTAAGACATTATACGTCAAAGCAGGTGCATTCTGGTCTTGTTTTGTTCGGTCATCGTTTTTGTCTGCCGCAAAGTCTTATGGCGTCAGATCAGGAAGAATTGTATATTGAGCAGCATCAATGGAAGCTTTTTGAACATTTCTACTTGCCCTTTTATAACGAAGAATATTGTCTTATGAAGTACGAAAACGCGACGGTTTGCTACGATGATGAGAGCCTTAAAAAACAGGCAGACCAAAAATATCTTGAATTTATTATTCAATTGGAAAAATTAGGGGTGGAAATAATTGAAAATAATGTTACAATAGAAAGTGGTCTGAAAGACTATCGAATGAATGTGCAGTTTCTTCTTGAAGCAAACGCATCAGAGAAATGTACTCTGGAATCGCAAGTGCAGGAACTGCAAAAACAAGAGTAACAAGTGAGGTTAATGTATGAGTGTTGCGCAAGCAGTTATGGAAATACCGGCTGCCCATCAGCTGAATGTATTTGGACAGTTTGACTGTAATATAAAAAAGATTGAACGTGCCTTTGGTGTAACGTTTGTAAACCGGGGTGAAACGATTCGTCTTTCAGGAACAGAAGAGGCAGTTGGTAAGGCGCGAAGTGTTGTGGATACGTTGCTTGAATTGTCACGAAGAGGAAACACTGTGACTGAGCAGAATGTTGATTATACGATTTCAATGTCTTTTTCCGAGAAAAGCAGTGATGTACTTGAGATTGATAAGGAAATCATCTGCCGTACGATCTCTGGAAAGCCAGTAAAGCCAAAGACCGTTGGACAAAAGAAGTACGTTGACGAAATACGAAGCAAAATGATTGTGTTTGGCGTTGGTCCGGCAGGAACTGGAAAAACATATCTGGCAATGGCGATGGCAATTGATGCATTTAAAAAGCAGGAGGTCAGCCGTATTATTCTGACGCGTCCGGCAATTGAGGCTGGTGAGAAGCTGGGATTTTTGCCTGGTGATCTGCAGAGTAAAATAGATCCTTACCTGCGTCCGTTATATGACGCATTATATCAGATTATGGGTGCAGAAAGCTTTATAAACAATCAGGAGAAGGGCCTTATAGAAGTAGCACCGCTTGCTTACATGAGAGGACGTACACTAGATAACTCCTATATTATACTGGATGAGGCACAGAATACGACACCTGCTCAGATGAAGATGTTTTTGACACGTATTGGTTTTGGATCAAAAGTCATTATCACAGGAGATATGACGCAAAAAGACCTTCCGGCAGGTACACCGTCTGGTCTTGATGTGGCAATTAAGGTTTTAAAGAATGTGGATGATATCGGATTTGTCTATCTTGATAACCGCGATGTTGTTCGCCATCCGCTTGTTCAGAAAATCGTAAAAGCTTATGAAGATTATGAAAATAAGCAAAACAGCAAAATGCGTGCGAAAGAGCATGAAGAAAAAACAAGAAAGCCAAGAGGCTGATGGAGAGAGTATGACAATTACAATTGAGAATGAAGCTTCAAAGGAGCTGCCATTTGACTACAAGGCGTTAATTGAACGTGTTGTTATGGGCTGCATGGATTATGAGAAGTGCCCGTATGAGGCAGAGGTCAATGTACTATTGACAAATAATGAGGAAATTCATAAGATCAATAAGGAATACCGCGGAATTGACCGCCCAACAGATGTCTTATCGTTTCCGATGGTCGATTATGATAAGCCGGCGAATTTTGATCCGCTGGAAAATGCGTCAGAGGATTATTTTAATTTCGAAACGGGAGAGCTTGTGCTTGGTGATATTATTATATCAGTGGACAAGGTATATGAGCAGGCTGAAAGCTATGGTCATTCATTAGAGCGCGAACTGGGCTTTTTAGTGGCACATAGTATGCTTCATCTGTTTGGCTATGACCATATGGAAGAAGAAGAACGCGAGCAGATGGAGGCTCGCCAAAGAGAAATATTGAACGGATTATCAATTCTCAGATAAGCCAAAAAGAAAGATTGGCGGCAGGAAAGGGAAGATTTTGTAATGGAAAAAAAGAAAAATGATTTTATCGCACAGGGAAGTATTCTGGCGATTGCGTCAATATTGGTGCGTGTAATGGGAATGATTTATCGTATTCCTATGACGGCGATTATTGGAGACAAGGGAAACGGATTTTATTCGTATGCGTACAGCGTTTACACAATTTTGCTGCTGCTGTCCTCATACAGTCTTCCGCTTGCCGTGTCAAAGATGGTTTCTGCAAAGGCACAATTGGGTCAGTGGCGCAACGTAAAGAGAGTATTTATATGTGCAATTGCATTTGCAATCGGTATTGGTACGACATTTGGTTTGATTGTATTAATTGGTGCGCAGTTTTTTACAAGGGTATTTTTCCACAGTGAGCTGGCGGCTATTGCGCTTCGTTTTATGGCACCGACTATTTTGATTATGGCGCTTCTTGGTGTATTTCGTGGTTTCTTCCAGGGCCTTCAAAATACACTTCCAACAGCAGTTTCACAGATTGTAGAGGGATTGATCAATGCGATCATGTCAGTTGTGTTTGCATATTTTCTGTTTGATTTTGGTCACGGAATGGATGCAGCAGGCGGTACGACTGATTTAGGCTACGCATGGGGTGCAGCAGGCGGTGCAATAGGAACTGGTGCCGGTGCACTGGCAGGCTTGATCTTTTGTTTTATTTTGTTTGTGGCATACAGAAAAATTCTTGCAGTTAATATTAGCCGTGATAAGACAGGAACACAGCAGGAGTATGGCGATATTTTTCGTCTTATGCTTTCTATTGCACTTCCAGTTATCTTAAGCACTGCACTTTATAACTTGATTGAGCTGGTAGATGGAAGTTTGTTTAACAACATTATGGCTTCAAAGGGCATGGAGGATGTAAAGGACAGCATGTGGGGAGCCTATAATGCAAAGGCTCTGCTTTTAGTTCATATTCCGGTATCTATCTCCTCAGCAATGGCAGTATCGCTTGTTCCAACACTGACAGCTGCATATGCTCTTGGAGATGAGCAGACTGCAAAGTCAAAAGTTCATGCAATTCTTAGGTTTATTTCGATACTGGCATTTCCGTCTGCCGTTGGTTTGCTTGTACTAGCAAATCCGATTATAAAAACATTATTTTCTGGTGACACAAGCGCAGCAAGCACTTATCTTCAGGTTGTCTGCCCAGCCGTTATCACATTCTCATTTTCTACCATCACAAACTCAATTCTTCAGGGAATTGACAGAATGAATCTTCCAGTCTGCCACTCTCTGATTGCGATGGCAGTTCATGTTGTGGTATTATTAATTCTTTGCCTTGGTTTTAACATGGGTATTTACGGCGTTATTATCAGCTATGTGATCTATGCTCTTGTGATTACAATCCTGAATTTCTATTCTATCGGCAAGATTTTGGAATATCGTCCAGATGTGATTACATTATTTGTAAAGCCGGCAGCTGCCTCTGGAATTATGGGCATTGTCTGCTTTGGATGTTATCAGCTGCTGTATCAGTTTTTAGGAAAAGCAATTCCGATGCTGATATCTGTAGTAGTAGCAGTCGTTGTGTATTTTGCAGTTGCAGTTAAATGTAAGCTTCTTACCGAGAGCGTCATGAGAGATCTGCCAAAGGGAAGCATGTTGATTCGCATTGCAAAAAAATGCAGGCTGATGTAAGTTTATAGGAATAAATGAATGAAAACGAATCCATACTTTACATAAAAATAAAACTTGGCAAAAGGAGTATTTGTGTGAAGTATGCAATTCGTTTTCTTTCTGTTGCGGCATTCTTTCTAATGATTGAGCAGACAAGCTTTTTTATAACAAGGCATGCAGCAAAAAATATGTTGGCAGATAAAGAACAAAAAGAAATTTTAATGCGTTTGCCTCCAAAATCAGAGAGTGAGGTGCGCGTGAATGCACAGATGGATATTTTTCTGGAAGAGTACAGTGTCGATACAGGGCAGCTGCTTTTTGTAGAACCATATTGGGATATACGTTTGGCAGGGATGAATGAAGAGGAACTTCGTCTTTTTTTATCAGATCCGTCTCAAATGGAAGAAAAAGATGATATACGAGGATGTATTAGGTGTGAGCTTATTGAGATGGACTGGTGTACACTTAGGATTAGGAAATATGTAACTAGTCAAAATACATTTGTACATGGAAAGGAAAACTTTAATGAAAACACAGGTGCTTGTCATTGGAGCGGGCGCGTCAGGATTGACGGCTGCGATATATGCCGCCCGCGGCGGATGCAAGGTGCATATTCTTGAGGCACAGGATCGCCCGGCAAAAAAAATCTTGGCGACAGGAAATGGAAAATGTAATTATACAAATGAAAAAATGGCACTTTCCTGTTATAGAAGTGCCTTTATCAGTCAGGCAGAAGAGGTGCTTTCACAGTATCCGCCATCTGCTGCGATTACCTATTTGAAGGAGCTTGGCATTTGGCCAAGTGAACGAGATGGCTATTATTATCCGTCATCTGGACAGGCAGCATCAGTTGCAGAATGTCTTTTGATGGAAGCAAAGCGGCTTGGTATTGTGATACATACAGATTCATCTGTTACGCAGGTAAAAAATAAAAATAATGAATTTATAGCCGCTACGTCCCAGGGAGAGCATTTTGAGAGCTGTGTATTGATAATTGCGGCAGGAAGTCTTGCCGGAATGAAGGAAGGAAAGCTTGTCGATCCCCAAGGTTTTTGCCGCACACTTGGCTTAAAAGTACAGCCAACAGTTCCGGCGCTCACGGCACTTGTTCAGGAAAAAGATCCGATTGGGAAGATTTGGAGCGGTGTGCGCGTGCAGGCAGCTGTGTCACTTATTTCTGATGGAAAGTGTATGAGTAAGGATAAGGGAGAAGTACAATTGACAGATTATGGCATTTCAGGAATCCCGGTCTTTCAGGTTAGCCGCTATGCATCATATTCATTGTTAAAAAAGAAAAAGACAGAAGCGGTTATTGATTTTATGCCATCCATGACAAGAAATGAGCTGTTAGAGGAGCTTCGTGTGCGTGCAGGCTTTACAGAGCGAAGTGCACAGGGACAACTTTGTGGATTATGGAACTCAAAGCTTGTACATGCACTTTGCAAAAAGGCAAGAATTGCAATTGACAGACCAATGAGGCTGGTAGACTGCGATAACCTGGCAGCGCTTGCAAAAGAATATCGCATTACAATTACGAAAACTAACCCAGTAAGTCAGTCACAGGTATGTGCCGGCGGCGTTGACCTTAGAGAAATTGATCCGTCAACAATGGAATGTGTAAATGTGCCGGGGTTATATTTGACAGGAGAGGTTCTTGATGTGGATGGAATCTGCGGCGGTTATAATTTGCACTGGGCATGGGCAACAGGCACACTTGCCGGAAAAGCAGCGGCAAATAAAATTGGAAAACAGAGGAAAAATAGATGATACAGATCAATTCATTAAAACTTCCATGCGGTCACAGCAAAGAAGAGCTGGAAGAAAAAATATGTAAGCAGCTTAAAATATCACGCAGTCATTTAAAGAGCTGGAAGATTCTGCGCCAGTCTATTGATGCAAGAAAAAAGCCAGAACTTTTCTTTGTCTATCTTATCGAGGCAGAGGTGGACAATGAACGGACAATTGTAAAAAAGTTGCATAATCCGTCAATTGTGATTGCCTCTGGGCAGACCTATACATTTCCAAAGGAAGGAGTACTGCAGCAAAAACATCGCCCTGTAATAATAGGAACAGGACCGGCAGGACTTTTCTGTGGCTATCTGCTCGCGCAGCACGGATATCGTCCTATTCTTTTGGAGCGGGGCTCTGATGTAGATAATCGTTCTAAAAAAGTTGAGCATTTCTGGGAAACAGGAGAGCTTGATGAGAAGACAAATGTTTCATTTGGAGAAGGTGGCGCAGGTACATTCTCAGATGGAAAGTTAAACACACTTGTCAAAGATAAGCTTATGAGAAATCGCAAGGTGTTAGAAATTTTTGTTGAGCATGGTGCAGCGGAAGAAATTTTATATCAGCAAAAGCCTCACATTGGAACTGATGTGTTAAAGAATGTAATTGTAAGTATGAGAAAGAGCATCCTAGAGTATGGTGGAGAAGTACGTTTTGACAGCTGTATGACAGATCTTGATGTAAGAGATGGCGCACTAGCTGGAATATGGGTCAATCAGACCGAGTATATTGCATGTGAGACACTCGTCCTTGCAACAGGACATAGTGCGCGCGATACATTTGCCATGCTTGGAAAGCATATTCATATGGAACCTAAATCATTTGCTGTCGGTGTGCGTATTGAGCATCCGCAGGAGATGATCAATTTCTCACAATATGGAGCCGCACATGTTTCGTCACTTGGAGCAGCCAGTTATAAGCTGACGCATCAGGCAGAAAACGGTCGTGGTGTGTACAGTTTTTGTATGTGTCCAGGAGGCTTTGTAGTCAATGCATCAAGTGAGAAGGGTGGTCTTGCTGTAAATGGAATGAGTTATCATGCGCGTGACAGCAAGAATGCAAATTCAGCGCTTATTGTCACTGTTACACCGCAGGATTTTCCTGATGCGTCTTATATGGGCGGCGTAGCCTTCCAGCGAAGACTTGAGCAGGCAGCATACCGCGCAGGAAACAGCAAAATTCCGCTTCAGCTGTTTGGCGATTTTAAAGAAGGACGTATCTCAACTGGTCTCGGAGAAGTCAAGCCATGCACAAAGGGTGCATATGCATTTGCCGATTTAAATCAGGTGCTTCCAAAGCCGCTTACTGAGGCACTTTGCGAAGCTATTCCAGCATTTGACCGCAAAATTCATGGCTTTGCAAGAGAGGATGCGCTTTTGCTTGGTGTGGAGAGTCGTACCTCATCACCGCTTCGTATGGTACGTGATGAAAATGGAGAGAGCAATGTGCGTGGACTATATCCGTGCGGTGAAGGAGCAGGCTATGCAGGCGGCATCACATCAGCAGCGATGGATGGCATTCGTGTAGCAGAGTGGATTGCAGCGCGTTTTTGCCCGTGAAAAGGGAGCTTCATATGATGATAGAAGAGGAGAAACGCTTATTTCGCAAATCTGCATTAAAAAAGCGTGCAAAGATTACGAATAGACAGGAAAAATCCGCGCAGATTGCGAAAAATTTATTTGACATAAAAGCTTACAAAAATGCTAGCATGATCTTTGCCTATATGTCATATCGCAGCGAGGCAGATACAATGCCTGTCATTGAGCATGCACTTGCTGAACAAAAATGTGTTGCTGTTCCAAGGGTAGTCCTTTTGGATGGAGAGCAGGGAAGCGGCAAGATGGTGTTTTGCCGTATTATGTCATTAGATGATTGTGTAAAAGGGACATATGGCATTTTAGAGCCAAAAAAAGACTGCCAGGTAGTTCGGGCAGACGAGAATAGCTTGATTCTTGTACCAGGATGTGCATTCACACGAGATGGGCTGCGCATGGGTTACGGCGGCGGTTACTATGACCGCTACCTGCAAATGTATAAGGAAGCAGTTACAGTTGGCTATGCATTTGAGGAACAGCTTTTCGATGCAATTCCAAGCGAAGCACATGACAGACGACTTGATTTTGTTGTGACGCAGAAAGAATGCTATGAAGCAGAGTACAGCAGAATGTAGACCAAATCAAAAACATGGTCATCAATTAAAACATGACAGAAAGAAAGGTACAAAAATTGAAAATTTCGATATTAACCGTTGGAAAATTAAAGGAAAACTACTGGAAACAGGCCATTGCGGAATATTCAAAGCGACTCGGACTGTATACGAAGCTTGAGCTTGTTGAGGTCGAGGATGAGAAAACTTTGGATCAGGCAAGCGATCTTCTCTGTGAGCAAATCAAAGATAAAGAAGGAGATCGTCTGCTTGCCCGCTGTCCGAAGGATGGATATGTGATCGCGTTAGCTATTGATGGAAAACAGTATGATTCAGTTGCATTATCAAAGCATTTAGAAAAACTTACAGTGGCAGGGCGGTCACATCTTGTTTTTGTGATTGGAGGCTCCCTTGGTCTTAGTAAAAAGGTACTTGCCCGTGCCGATGAAAAGCTAAGCTTCTCGGCACTGACATTTCCACATCAAATGATGCGTGTGATTTTACTTGAGCAGATATATCGCTGTTTTCGCATTCAGAAAAATGAGCCGTATCACAAGTAACAGAATTATAACTGTGCGCAGATAAGGTCATTTATTGCCTGCGTCAGTTCTTCTCCGTTGCGGCATTCTGCGACAAGTGATACGACGGCATCTGCGTCAGGCAGTACAATGGAAAGCTGAGAATATTTGCCATCGGCACGGTAGGAATTATATTTTCCACGCCAGAACAGATAACCATACTGTTCTGTGTCTGATGGCTTTGCGCTTTCCTCAATCCATGCAGCATTTAACAGCTGTTTTCCATTCCATTTTCCTTTATTCAAATAGAACAGACCAAATTTGTGAAGCTCAGAAAGAGTAAGGAACAGTCCGCCCGCACCAAATGTATTGCCAAGAGGATCAATTTCCCAGGTTGGCCGCTTAATTTCAAGATGTTTAAAAAGTCGCGGCATAAGATAAGATACAAGATCGGTTCCAGAGCGTCTCTGCACAAGGATGCCTGCAAGATATGGACCTACATTATTGTAGACAAAATGTGTTCCAGGCTCATAGACAAATGGAATAGAAAGAACCATCTTAACCCAATCGTCTTCCTTATAGAGCGGTCTCTGATCTCCCATTAAATGACCAGATTCCTGTCCAAGACACATCGTCAAAAGATCATGGACTGTTGCTTTTTTCAGATTCTCATCTGGATTTTCTGGAATATCGTCTGCGAATGCATCGGTAAGCTTTTCATCAAGCGAAATTAGTCCTTCCTGTACGGCAAATCCCATCGCACAAGACGTAAAACTTTTTGTCGCCGAATAAATATTTCTGCGGCATTCACCTTCACTTAACCACTCTGCTTTTAACTCATTATGCTGAGTAACCTTTACACCAAGAACGCCAAGAGTCTTAGCTTTCTCAACAAAACTTGAGATTTCAATTGTATGTTTTTTAGTCAAAGCAAGCGTGATACCTTCCTCAAATTTTGGAAGCCACCATTCGCGATAACCATCTCTTAATGGGTGAATTGGGTCAGACATGTAACGTTTGTAATTTTCTGGTGAAACTTGATTCATTTCTATATCATTCCATAAATCAATCACGTCAATCTGCCATTTTTTTTGTATTGAAAGCAGCAGTTCAACCATTTTTTTGTAAAGATCACTGTCATACTTAGTTCCAGTGTAAAAAATTACAGGGCAATGCCATGTCTGCTTAGCATATGCAATAATAAATTCAATAGCACCTGCTATGGTTTTAGTATCAAAATTTTCCTTTGCATATGAATCAGAAATTATTCCAAGCGGCTTGTTGTGCGAGGCATCATTTGTAGACAGCTGGCAGACAAACGCATCTGCTTTTATGTTTGTATCAATGGTCGCTAGTCGGGCAATGTACGATTTGCCATCAGCAACATCCTCATCAACAAGAAGCGTTCCGCTTACAGCTTCCTTTATGGCAATAATTCCATCTTTTTCTTCTAAAGCCTCGATAAATGATTGCCCCATGGCACAGGCTCCATAAGTGACTGAACTGCCAAGAAAAATAATTCTTTTTCCTCCAAGAGTTTCTTTACATAAATCAAAATCGGACATATCGTTACCTCCATTTAAAAAGTTGCTATGTATATATTGATAATAGTATACCATATTATCTTGTTAAGAAAATGGAGATTTCTTTCATTGGTAAAATTTCTCCTCAAAACTTTTTCACTCATTTTTTACAAGAAAAAGATAGACAGATGTGCTAATATTGACATTTCATCCATTTTTGCATTATAATGAATCATTATTCAGAATGGAGTGAAAATATGTATTATGTGATGGACAGCAGAATCGTACCGCAGATGCATCTGGCTGATTATTGGATATTAAAACCGCCGTGTGCGCATAAAAAGCGTGTACCGCATGAATATATAGCGTACTTGATTCAAAAGGGAGAGCTTTATTTGGCAGAGGATGGAATTACATATCATCTGCACCCAGGCGATTTTATTCTTTTGGATCCTGATAAATATCATGAGGGAAAGCAGATTACTTACTGCGAATATTATTACATTCATTTTCAGCATGATATGATTCATCTGATGACTCATCCAATGTTGGAAGAAAGCGAAAATAATGAAATAGACGAGTCCAAAATGCACGAACAAATGCTTCAGCTTCGTTGTGCAGCAATGCAGAGTGATTCAAGCGAAGCACCTAATGAAAAGAGCCATCAGCTTATGCTTCCTAAGTATTGCCATATTCAGGATGAGACAGTTTGGGGAGCGCTGATTCAGCAAATTCAGCAAGTGGTATCGGCAAATTCCGACCATCTGGAATATTATAAGGATTTGAGCGGCGCGCAATTTCTAGCATTTTTAATTCAGCTTTCACGTGCCAGTTTGACATTTGCAATGCAGGAAAATAAAATGATAACCGCCCGTGGCTATAAGAAAGTTCTTGAGGTGCAAAGTTTTTTGCATGAAGCCTACAAGGAACCGCTCACGGGCGATTATCTGGAAGAAAAATTTGATATCAATTTTGATTATCTGAACCGTCTATTTAGAAAGAATATGAAAAAAACGGTATTTCAGTATTTGCGTGACATTCGCATCGCGCATGCTAAGCAACTGCTAACAACCACATCAATGAGGATAATGGAGGTCAGTGAGTGTGTTGGCTTTGCTGATGAAAGCTATTTCAGTAAAGTTTTTAAGAAGCAGACAGGCGTTTCACCTGCAGATTATGCCAAAACACAGGAAATAGCACAACACAATTAAACAATTGTCTTCTTCATCCATTTTTTTGATTTCCAACGGAAGAAGTAGTTAATTCCGCGGAAGGCTTCATCCATGGCAAAGGCGATCCAACAGCCTGTCAGTCCAAGTCCGAGCTTTACGCCTAGTATGTAAGAAAATAGTACGCTCATTGCCCAACAGGAACAGATAGAGACAATCATTGGAAAGACTACATCGCCGGCACCGCGCAGAGAGTTCTCTTCGATATGGTTAAAACCGCGGAAAATCTCAACGAAAATATCCCAAAACAAAAGCGCACAGCCAACCTTAAGAATGTCAGGGTCTTTTGTAAAAAGAGAAAGAAGCGGACGGCCAAATAGAAATAGTAAAATCGACAACGTAGCATTTAGCAAAATCGTGACCTTTAAATTCTGCAGATTCAGCCGATATGCCTGATCGTATTTCTTGGCACCGCATAGCCATCCAATCAAAAGTGATGTTGACATTCCAAGAGAAAGGCCAAGCACATAAACATAAAAAACAAGATTGGAGACATATATTTTAGTTGAAATCGCGGATACGCCAACTAGTGCAATAACAGATGTAGTTACAGTCTGCGATACATTGTAGGAGAGTGAGCTGATTCCGCCTGGAAGACCAACACGCAGAATTTCCTTAATCTTTAATAAGCTCTTTGGCCGCATCTTGTGAAAATCAAGCTGCAGCGGAAGACGAAACAGGCAAATTATAATGCAGATAAGAGCAACACCACGGCTTATATTGCTGCACCATGCAATTCCCGATACGCCTTTAAGAAAGAATGGGAATGGTTGGAAAATAACGAGATAATTCAGTGCAGCATTTAAGATATTCATACCAAGAGAAATGCCAACAGAAATCTGAGGAAAACCATAGCTTTTAAAGATTGAGGATATAATTACAAAAAGCGCTGGTAGAAATGAAAACTGCATGCAGATCGAAAAATATTTTGCAGCATCATCTAAAACATCTCCCTTTATATTAAGCAATGTCATACATGGACGAGCAAATATAGACATTAAAATACTAATAACTGCACTTAGGGCAGCACCAAAGACAAGCGCTGAAAATACAGCTTCTGAGGTCTGTTCTTTTTTTCCTGCGCCAAGATGATGGCATAAAACAATGGAGACGCCAGTTCCAATGACAGAGTAAAAAGTATAGATCATGCTGGAAAACTGACCAGCTGCACCCACGGCGGCAACAGCGTTATCCGAAAAATAAGAGAGCATAAAGGTATTGACTGTCTGCATGAAATTCATCAAAAACATTTCAAGAAAAAACGGAATGAATACCTTCGTAAGTGTCATGGTACCCTGAGAGGTTTCAACTGTTCCAAGAGTTTTGTCATAAGAAAACAACATTTTAATTGCTCCTTCCCGATTTTTAAGTATGCGTTTGCTGTTATTATAAATCAATAGATAAAAAAGAGAATGGAACACAGAGAGATAATTTGTAAATTAGCGACTTTTTGCATAAAGATTATGGACTTGCATATAGTTGTGTTAGAGGTGATGTCAATGCAGACAGATGCCATCTGGCAGATTTTGCCGGAATCTATAAAAGAGGCATTAAAAAAAGGAGGCATTTCACTTGATTCATTTGAAGAAATACGTATCCGTACACAGAGACCTGTATCGGTGCGAAGAAAAATGAATCTTTTTTATTTGAATCAAAACGGGAGTCTTACAAAAACTCTATCACCAGAAATGTCACTCGTTATTTCGTCAAAGGCAGAGATGGAGCAGATTTTATTAAATGCAAGCCGTTTTTCTGTATATGCAGCTGAAGAACAGATTCGTCAAGGCTATTTGACTATTCAGGGGGGACACCGCATTGGAATTTGTGGGGAGGTAATACTTCGTGATGGAAAGCTCCAGGGAATACGTAAGATCAGCTCGTATAACATTCGAATGGCTAGGGAAGTACGCGGCTGTGCCAGAGAAGTCTATCCATGTCTGTGGGAGAAAGAGCAATTTTTAGATACGCTGATAGTATCACCGCCAGGGCTTGGAAAGACAACTCTTCTTCGCGACCTAGTTCGTCTGATTTCAGATGGAACAAGTATTCATCGTCCTCTTACCATTAGTTTGGCAGATGAGAGAGGAGAAGTGGCCGCCTGTATAAGCGGTATTCCGCAAAATGATGTTGGACAAAACACAGATGTTATGGATGGCGGAAGTAAGACAGATACGATGATAATGCTTCTTCGTACAATGGCACCGCAGGTGTTAGCAGCAGATGAGGCTGGAGGAGAAGAGGACATAAAGATATTCATACAGGCAAAAAAGTGGGGAATAGCGCTTTTAACGACAGCGCACGGAACCATCAGTCAGAATTTTTTTGATCAAAAGATTTCTGGATTATTTTTGCGGTACATAGAAATTCAAATAGACAATGACTGTTCAAGAAATGTTTTGATTTATGATCAGAATAGGCAACTTATGACAACAATAAAAAGTGAAAGGAGTAATGAATGAAATTTGCAGCAGCTGTTATAGTAGCTGGAACTTTGTTGTCCATTGGATTTTGTATGGAAACATCACGAAAGGAGACGGCAAAACAGCTGCAGGAATTGATTCGCTTCCTTCTTTTTGCCGGACAGGAGATTGAAATAAGAGGCAGCATATTGGAGGATGTTTTTACAAAAGCATCATCAATCACGCAAGGAGCGACAAAAGAATTAGTAAGCAGGATGGCGAAACGTATGGCAGAAGGCGGAGATTTTTTGCAGGAGTGGAGTCATGCCGTAAAAGAAGTATATAGGAGAATAGGTTGGAATGAGCAGGAAGAGGAATTGATTCTTCATTGTGCATCTGATTTTCTCTTATTTGAAAGGGGAATGGTAAAAGAGCAGCTTTTCTTTGATGCAAAACAGCTTTCACAGCTGTATGAAAAGCGGATAACAAAGCTTGGAAATGAGTGTAAGCTGTGCCGCGTGCTTAGCTTTTGCGCGGCAGCTTTTCTTCTTATTTTGCTATGGTAAAAGGGGGATACCAGAATGGATGTCAATCTGATTTTTAAGATCGCGGCTGTCGGAATCCTGGTAACGATCATACAGCAGGTATTAAAGCAAAGCGGTCGTGACGAGCAGGCATTCTTGGTATCTTTGTCTGGTTTGATTCTAGTACTGTTTTGGCTGATTCCTTATATTAGTGAATTGTTTGACAGTATTAGAAATCTATTTGCACTGTAGGAGGGCGCATGTGGAAGATTGCGGCAGCAGGTATTGCGTTTACATTGTTAGCGGCTTGTCTGAAACAGATAAAAGAAGAGTATCGTACTTATTTGATGTTAGCTGCAGGATTGTTTTTTGGCTATTATCTTCTTGAACAGATTCGCTATTTAATTCAGAGCATGAATCAGCTTCGCCAGTATCTTTCAATTGACAACATTTACATGGAAAGCATTCTTAAAATGATAGGAATTACATGTTTGGGCGAATTTACATGTGATTTTTGTAAAGACTGCGGACAAGAGGCACTTGGACGCCAGATTTCAATGGCGGCACGACTTACAATTCTTGGTTTTAGCATGCCAATTGTGCTGGCTGTTTTAAAAAACGTTTCTCAGCTGATGTAAACATAACAAAAATGTGTTGTGGATAGAAGGGAGCATATGGCAAAAAAATGCAGGCAGCTTTGCAGCGTATTATTTGTGACATTGTGGTTTATTATAGCAGAAGGCGGTTTTTGCAAGTTAGTGCATGCAGAGTTATGGCAGGACAAGTCAGAAGAAAGCGATTTTGCAGAAGATATGGATGAGGCACTGTCAGAGATTGATTTATCAGATTTGGAGCAGTTTGTATCTGATAATCTTTCAAAAACACATATGGGTTTTGGTGAGCTTGTTAAGAATTTGATTCATGCAGACAGGCCAATATCATTTTCAAAGTTTTTATCAGATATCGCGTCAGTTTTAATTGGAGAGGTGCAGGAAAATCGTACACAGGCAGTTTCTATTTTGCTGCTTGTGGTTTGCTCTGCAGTTCTTAGCAGCATAGCATCTGTTTTTGACAGTGATCAGATCGCGGGACAAGCATGGTTTGTTGTATTTCTGATGATTACAGCCTCTGCACTTGCAGGATTTGTTCAGAGTTGTCGTCTTGTGACGAATTGTCTTAATCTTATGATTACATTTATGAAAATGCTTTTGCCTGCCTTTTGCTTGTCAATGGTTTGTATAACAGGTGCGGCATCATCAAGTTTGTATTATCAGGCAACATTTGGCATGATTGGACTGATAGATGCAGTTCTTGTTTATGCAATGATACCTATTATTAAGCTGTATTTTGGCGTATCAATTTTAAACGGGCTTACAGGGGAAGATCGTTTTGCCGGGATGGAAGAGCTGATAAAGATGATCTATGAGTGGTCAATGAAAACACTTTGTGCTGTAATTGTTGGTCTGCAGGTGATTCAGGGATTGATTGTACCGCTTGCCTCTAGTGCAGGACCGGCATTTGCTCAGAAGCTAATTGGCTCCATACCTGGAATTGGAAGTGGTATAAAGAGTACAGCTGAAATAATAATAGGAACAGGTACGCTGATTAAAAATGGAATTGGTATGGCAGGGTGTATTGTTTTAATACTTGTAAGCATATATCCGATTTTGCAGATGGCAGCTATTGTTCTGATTTATTATGGGATTGCAGCAGTTGCCAGTCCTATCTCAGATAAGCGTATGATCACAGCACTTCAAGCAGTCTCATTTACGAATCGTATGCTGTTAAAAACGCTTTGTATGGCGATTTTTCTATTCCTGATTACAATTGCAGTAATATGCGCATTTACGAATCGTGTGCTGTAAGAAAAGCTTATCAGAGGAGGATTATTATGACCGCAATTCGTGATTATCTGCGTCAGATCGCGGGTTATCTTATTTTATCAGTGTTAGTAGAAAATCTTGTTGCAAAAAAAGAATATGGTCCATATATTCGCTTGTTTTTAAATCTTCTTTTAGTATTGCTGTTTGTTTCTCCGATTTTGTCCATTTCAGCTGAGCGGGTTGGTCAGACTTGGTTAGAGGCTGGAGCTTTTTTCTCAGAAGGAACTTATTTAGAAGCAGATTTGCAAAAATTAAATGATAAGCAGACTACGCTTGAAGTGTCTGCCCAGAAAAAGATCCTTGAGCAGCAGATAAGAGATCTTCTAAAAAAGCGTGAGTGTTTTTTAGAAGATCTGTCGCTAGAGACTGATTCTAGTGGAACGATCATACAGATTGAGGTGACAGTAAGTGAAATAAAAACGAATGAAAAAGATCATATGCAGATAGGACAAGATGAATTGAAAAAATATTTGGAAGAGCAGCTTTCATCCACATGCAAGATCACAGTTATTTTTAAAGACAGATAAAAATAAGGAGCAAGGTTATGAAATCCAAATGGCTTTCTGAATTAAAAAAGATTGGTTTTTTGCGGCTTGGTCTTTTAGCAGTTGCAGCAATTATTCTTATCATCTGTTCCCTTCCACAAAATCAATTATCAAACTTAAATCAGGCAGGTACTTATTCTAATCAGGCGCAAAGCATGGGCAGCAGTTTAGATACAGATGGTGATACATCTTTATTTTCTTATGAGCATGAGCTTGAAAAACGTCTGGAACAAATCCTTGGAGGAATGGAAGGCATCACATCTGTTGATGTTATGATCACTCTTTCTGCAACGTCAGAAAAAGTGCTTGAAAAATCAATTCAGCTTGAGGAAAATAAGCAGGAGATAGAAAAAGGAAGTGGAGAATCGTTAGAAAAAAGTGTAACAAGCAGTCTTAGCAAAAAAAATGAGGCTTTACTGACAGGAAACACCTCAGGCAGTATGCCATATATCATAAAGGAAATGAGCCCATCAATTCAGGGTGTGGTGGTAGCTGCTAGGGGAAATATCACGCAGACAAAAATTCGTGAGATCAGTGAGGCGGTGCAGGCATTATTTGGTATAGAGGCGCATAAAATTAAGGTAATTGAAAAGAAATCTCAGGCGGAGGAAGCAAAGTGAAGCGGATCATGAGAAAAAATCAGGTAATTATCACCGTACTTGCAGTGATGATTGCGATTGCTGGGTATCTTACATATGCCGGAAGAGTGGAAGTTGCTGACAGTAGGGATATCAGCATGGAAAACACAAGTGATGCTAAAGAGGCAATTGCAGAGTATGATACTATCGATACTGCTAAAGAAGATGCCACAGATGCTGCACTCACTGATATCGAAAGCTTAGATCAGGATATTGATGATCCAGGAAAAATGGTGCTGGCAAACGGGCTAACAGTATCTGATTATATGGCACAGACAAAGCTTGCAAGAGAGCAGACAAGAGGGAAAAATAAGGAAGATCTCTTGGCAATTATTGATAGTGATGCGCAGACAGAGTTAGATAAACAAGCCGCAATTGATGCAGTTGTTCGTCTGACAGACTATAGTGATAAGGAAAATGCTGTAGAGACACTTCTTAGCGCGAAAGGGTTTGATCATTCAATTGTCAGCATCACACAGGATGCCGTTGATGTAGTAATCTGCAAGGATAATCTAACAGATGCAGAGCTTGCTCAGATCGAAGATATTGTAAAACGCAAGACTTCCGTAAGTGCATCTCAAATCTGCGTTACACTGATGGGAACAGCAAAGACAGAATAACTTCTTTACAAAAGTCTTTTGATTTGATATAATACAAAAAGGTAAAACGATAGATAGAAGTAGAGGAGGTACCGTTGTGGGATTGGAATCAGAATCTGGAGAAGTTACTATTCCTGTTGAAGAAAGCACCGGAGAAATCAAGATTGCAAACGATGTTGTGGCAACTATTGCCGCACTTGCAGCAACTGAGACAAAAGGTGTTGCATATCTGTCTGGCTCACTGACACATGATGTCATTGCAAAGCATTCAAGCAAGAATCTTTCCAAGGGTGTTATGGTCACAGTCGAAGGAAAAAATGTGTCTGTACAGATTTCACTTATTATCGAGTATGGATGCAGCGTACCGGTTGTAACAGCAAAGGTACAGGAGCGCGTTAAGTCCGCAATTGAAAATATGACTGGACTTGAAGTTACAGAAGTAAAAATTACTGTTGCCGGAGTAAATATGTAAGATCAGGGTGTCGTACCGGCACCCTTTTTGCGCTTATAGTTAAAACAAATAAAAAGAACAGGCAGGAAACGAGGTAGAATTTGAACCGCAGACAGTTACGTGAATACACGTTTAAGTTATTATTTCATGCAAATTTTTATGATAAGGAAGAGCTGAATGAGCAGGCTGACAATTATTTAGAGGAATGTATGTATCCAGAAGAAGGTCAGCTGCTTTTAATCGAGAAGGAAAAGGAGCAGCTTGAGAAGCGCTTTTCCATGATCGTAGAAAAGCTTCCTGAAATTGACGAAGAAATCACACAGGCGGCAGAGGGCTGGAAGCTTAGCCGTATGAATAAGGTTGATTTGTCAATCATTCGTCTTGCAGCATATGAGCTGATATTTGACGAGGATGTTCCAGGAAAAGTAGCCATCAATGAGGCTGTCGAGCTTGCAAAAAGCTATGGAGGAGATGAGTCACCTCAGTTTGTAAATGGTGTGCTGGCAAAGCTTGTTCATAAGCATCCGGAGCTGGCTTAATGGCATCTGTCTATACAGTAGCACAGGTCACATCGTATATAAGTCATCTGTTTGAAGAAGATTTCGCCCTGAAGAGGATTTCCATTCAGGGCGAGATTTCTAATTGCAAAAAACATTCAGGCGGTCATCTGTATTTTACCTTAAAAGATGAAACGAGCACACTGTCATGTGTGATGTTTGCGTCTAATCGGGCAAAGCTTACATTTATTCCATCAGAAGGTATGCGTGTGATTGCAAGAGGCAGTGTTCGTATTTACGAGCGTGATGGTGTCTATCAGCTGTATGTGACGCAGCTAGAGCCAGCAGGTGTAGGAGAATGGTTTCGTCTTTTTGAAGAGCGAAAAGCTCAATTTGAGGAAATGGGCATGTTTTCCGAGGAATATAAAAAGCCGATTCCCCGCTTTGCTAAAAAAGTAGGTGTTGTCACTGCAAAGACAGGAGCTGCCATTCAGGATATTATAAATATTACACACAGAAGAAATCCATATGTTCAGCTGATTTTATATCCGACGCTTGTTCAGGGTGAATCAGCAGCAGTCAATATAGCTGCAGGAATTGACTATCTTGACACACTAGGACTTGATGTGATCATTGTTGGACGCGGAGGCGGTTCAATTGAAGATTTGTGGGCATTTAATGAGGAATGCGTAGCAATGGCCATTTTTCACTGTGAGACACCTGTGATTTCAGCAGTCGGCCACGAGACAGATTTTACCATTGCCGATTTTGTTGCAGATTTGCGCGCACCAACACCATCCGCGGCAGCTGAACTTGCTGTATTTGAGTATGATACATTTGAAAATACACTAAATCTTTTTGCAGCACAGCTTTCGCAGAGTATGCAGGCACTTATAGAGAGCAGAAAAAAGGAACTTGAACATGCAAAGCTTTCACTAAAAGTTTCTCATCCAAGCGTACGATTAAAAGCGCAAAGTGAAACGCTTAAGCAGTACGAAGCACAGATAAAAAGGCAGATAATGCATCTGATCGATCAAAAAAAAGCACAGCTTTCTATTGCAGCAGCAAAGTTAGAAGCGCAGTCGCCGCTTAAAAAGGTAGGAGGCGGATATGCATTTTTGACAGATGAGAATAAAAAACCAGTTTGCAGTGTGAATCAGATGACACCACAAACAACATTTTTTGCTTATCTAAGTGATGGTATCGTGCAGGCAGATGTGACAAAGTGCATGCCAAAAGACAAGATGGAATGATAAAAGAGGCAGCTTTTGATGAATAAGAAAAAACAGACAAAAAACATGTTAATGGATATGACAATAGAAGAGCAGCTTCTAAAGATTCAGGAGATTGCAGCTGAACTTGAAAACGGCAGTCTTGGACTCGAGGAGGCGCTTGCAAAATATGAAGAAGGTGTACGTCTTGTTCGCGGGTGTGCAGGTCAAATCGACCGAGTGCAAAAACGCATTACAGTCATAGAGACAGAAACAGAGGATGAGTTATGATGAAATGGAAAGAAGAGTTACAGCAGCATACAAAAGAGGCAGAGAAGGTTGTACAAGGTTATCTTCCTGAGGAGACTGGTCATCAAAAACTTCTTATCGAAGCATCTAATTATAGTGTTTTAGTTGGTGGAAAGCGTCTTCGCCCGATGATTATGTTAGAAAGCTTTAAGGCTTTTGGCGGAACAGGAAATGTTGTGGAGCCATTTATGGCAGCACTTGAGATGATTCATTCAGGATCACTTGTACATGATGATCTTCCATGTATGGATAATGATGAGTATAGAAGAGGAAATCTGACTACATGGAAAAAATATGGCTATGATATGGCCGTGCTTGCAGGAGACAAGCTTTTTATCTATGCATTTGAGACAGCAGCAAAGGCATTTGCGTTGACAGATCGTGCTGATCTTGTTGGAAAAGCTATTTCGATTTTGGCAAATAAGGCTGGAATTTATGGAATGATCGGAGGACAGAGTGTAGATGTTGAGTACACGGACCGTCCTGTAACAAAGAGCCAGCTTGAATTTATATATGAATTAAAGACAGCAGCGCTTTTAGAAGCAGCAATGATGATTGGTGCTGTGCTTGCAGGAGCAGATGATAATCAGGTAAAAGCAGCAGAGCAGATCGCCCATCATGTAGGCATGGCATTTCAGATTCGTGATGATATTCTTGATGTAATTTCTACGACTGAGGAGCTTGGAAAGCCGGTAAAGAGCGATGAGAAGAATAATAAGACTACCTATGTGACAATTTATGGACTAGATGGTGCTTCTAAGCTGGTAGAGGAATATTCTCATACAGCAATGACACTTCTTGATCAGGTATGTCCGAATGCATCATTTTTAAAGCGACTCTTCGAGTATCTAATTGTAAGAAAAAAATAGGCATTATTTTCAAACCAAATGATGCTAAAGGGGGCCGTTTATGGTACTTGATAAAATACAGAGGCCGAATGACGTCAAAGAATTAAAAGAGCAAGAACTTCCTATTCTGGCAGATGAGATTCGGCAGTTTATAATTGATAAAGTCAGCGACAATGGTGGTCATCTTGCCTCGAACCTCGGAGTGGTGGAGCTGACAATTGCACTTCATCGGTGCTTGAATTTCCCACAGGATAAATTGATTTGGGATGTAGGACATCAATCATACACGCATAAAATCTTGACAGGACGAAAGAATGGCTTTGACTCACTTCGCAAATATCACGGCATGAGTGGTTTCCCAAAGCGTGATGAAAGTAATTGTGATGCATTTGATACGGGTCATAGCTCTACGTCCTTATCAGCAGGACTTGGTATGGTTTGTGCACGAGAGCTCAAGAAAGAAAAATATAAAGTTGTTTCTGTGATTGGTGATGGTTCTCTTACAGGCGGCCTTGCTTTTGAAGCACTTAATAACGCAGCATCGCTTAAGAGTAATTATATCATGATTTTAAACGACAACCATATGTCTATCTCTGAAAATGTTGGAGGGCTTTCGCATTATCTGGCAGGTGTGCGTACTGCAAAGGGCTACACTAATTTCAAGAAAAATGTGAAAGCATCATTAAGCAAGATGAATGCAATTGGAGAGGAACTTGAGCGCAACATTCGCCGTGCGAAGAGTATGCTGAAGCAAGTTTTTATTCCGGGAATGTTTTTCGAAGATATGGGCATCACATATCTTGGACCTATTGATGGTCATAATATTGAGGCACTTACAGAGGTCATTGAGGATGCCAAACAGGTAGAAGGTGCGGTGCTCATTCATGTGATCACAGAAAAGGGAAAGGGATATGAGCCGGCACAGCTTCATCCGGAATCCTACCATGGAGTTGGACCATTTATAAAGAAAAATGGAATGGCGAAAAAGCCAAAGGAAGAGGCAACATATACTGATATCTTTGCAAAAACAATTTGTGAACTTGCACAGACGCACGAAAAACTTGTAACTATTACAGCAGCTATGATGGACGGCTGTGGCTTAAAAGGCTTTGCAAAGCGTTTTCCAGATCGCTTTTTTGACGTTGGCATTGCTGAAGAGCATGCAGTGACATTTGCATGCGGTTTGGCAGCAGGTGGTTTTCATCCGTTTTTTGCAGTATATTCCTCTTTTTTACAGCGAGGCTACGATCAGATACTGCATGATATGTGTATGCAGAATCTTCCTGTTACGCTAATGCTTGATCGTGCAGGACTTGTCGGAAATGATGGAGAGACGCATCAGGGTGTGTTTGATTTATCGTATTTGACAATGATTCCAAATATGACAGTATTTGCACCGAAAAACCGCTATGAGTTTCAGGATGCTATTGCATTTGCTGCTGATTTTGAAGCACCGATGGCAATTCGCTATCCGAAAACAGATGCAGTGCGTGTATTAAAGGAATACCGTGAACCAATAAAACTTGGAAAGAGCGAGTGGATTAGAAGAGGCAGCCGTGTAGCGCTTCTTGCAATTGGCACTATGGTAGAGACAGCCATGGAGGTTGAGGAATTGTTGGCAAAGGATGGAATCGATGCAACAGTTGTAAATCTTCGTTTTGCAAAGCCGCTTGATTACGAGATGCTTGATGAAGTATTAGATTATCACAGCTTGATTGTTACAATGGAGGAAAATGTGCTTTCAGGCGGTGTAGGTGAGCATATTTGTCGTTATGTCGAGATGCATTCTACTGGTGTGCGTGTTATTGCATGTGGCATTCCAGATAAGTTTATTCATCAGGGTTCTATTAAGGAACTTTTAGAGGAGACTGGGCTGGATGCACAAAGTATTTATCAGAAAATAAGTACCATGCTGTAATTAAAAAAGTGAGTTAAAGGACAAAATAAAGTGAAAGAACGTTTAGATGTACTATTAGTAAATTTGGGATACGCGCCTTCAAGAGAGAAGGCAAAGGCTGTTATTATGTCTGGCTGTGTCTATGTGAATGGACAAAAGGAGGACAAGGCTGGCACGATGTTTGATACGTATGCAGCGATTGAGGTGCGCGGCAATTCGTTAAAATATGTCAGCAGAGGCGGATTGAAGCTGGAAAAGGCAATGGAAGAATTTGCCATCGCACTTGACCAGAAGACATGCATGGATGTAGGAGCCTCCACTGGCGGTTTTACCGACTGTATGCTTCAAAATGGTGCTGTTAAGGTCTTTGCGGTTGATGTCGGTCATGGTCAGCTTGCATGGAGTCTTCGAAATGATCCGCATGTCATTTGTATGGAGAAGACGAATATCCGCTATGTTGTGCCAGAGGATATTGGATGCGCCGTTGATTTTGTGTCAATTGACGTTTCATTTATCTCGCTTACAAAGGTACTTGTTCCGGTAAAGGAATTGATGGCAGAGCGTGGACAGATAGTCTGCCTTATTAAGCCGCAGTTTGAGGCTGGAAGAGAAAAGGTTGGCAAAAAGGGTGTTGTACGCGAGAAGGAAACTCATATGGAGGTTGTGCGCATGGTGATGGATTTTGCACTATCCATTGGTTTTGGCGTGCTTGGCCTTGCCTTCTCACCAATTAAGGGACCAGAAGGAAACATTGAATATCTTCTTTATCTTCAGAAAACACCGACAGAGGAAGAGTTAAATCGGCCTCTGCCAGATGTAAAGGCACTTGTAGAGCAGTCACATGAACTGCTGTAAGCTGACTGGGAGGAAGCTATGAGGCATTTTTATGTAATTGCAAATTATGCAAAGCCGCACACACTTTTTTGTGTGCAGGAAATAAAAGAATACCTGACAGCGAAAGGCGCAGAGTGTGTCATTGCCGGACCGGCAGCTTCGGATAATGGCCGGTATCACTATACAGATACTGGCCGGATTCCCGGCGACACACAATGCGTTATTGTTTTAGGCGGTGATGGAACATTGATTCAGGCAGCACACGACTTAAAAGGTACAAGCTATCCGCTGATCGGCATTAATCTGGGAAATCTTGGCTATCTGTCAGAAGTAGATCAGGAAAATCTGTTTCCAAGTCTCGACAGACTTTTGATGGATGATTTTTTTATCGAGGAACGTATGACGCTGCTTGGCGAGATTGTGCGTGATGGACAGATTGTCTGCAGTGATACGGCATTAAACGACATTGTTCTGACGAGACTTGAAAGCATGAAGATGCTTCGCTTTTCTCTCTATGTGAATGATCAGTTTATCACAAGATATAATGCAGATGGCATTATTGTTGCAACACCGACAGGCTCTACGGCATATAGTCTTTCAGCAGGAGGGCCAATCGTACTTCCGACCTCAAATTTATTTGTGCTTACGCCAATCTGTGCTCAGACACTGACAACGGCAAGAAGCATTGTTCTTCCGGATAATGCGTATATTCGACTGATTGTTGAGGCAAAGGATGGCATTCGCATGCTTCATCAGGCAGTAAGCTTTGACTCAGACAATGTGGTATCAGTGCATCCAGGAGATGAGATTGTGATAAAAAGTGCATCAGATAAGGTTAGATTAATCCGTTTGGATCAAAGAAGCTTTTTAGATACGCTTGGAAAAAAACTGAGCCGATAAATAAAAAGCCGCGAAAAAAGTTTTGAAAAGGAGATGGCTATGAAAACGGTACGACAGCAGCGCATATTAGAGCTGATTCAGATGCATGATATAGAAAAACAAGAAGAACTGGTGCAGATGCTTTGTGAGGATGGTTTTGATGTGACGCAGGCAACTGTTTCAAGAGACATAAGCCAGCTTCGGTTAAAAAAAGTTTCTGGAAAAAATGGAAAACTTGTCTATAAGGCAGCAGAATCAAAGCACCAACAGGCCGAACCAAAATATCTTCGTATTTTAAAGGAATCTTACGTCAGTATGGATATGGCAATGAATATACTTGTCATAAAAACAGTTTCTGGTATGGCAATGGCAGCGGCAGCAGCACTTGATGCGTGTCATTTTAGTGAGATTGTCGGATGTATTGCAGGTGATGATACGATTATGTGCGCGGTTCGTACCGTGCCCGACACCATTCATCTGATGAAAAAAATTGAGAGTATTCTCAATGATTGAATATAGAAAGGCAGGAGAAAAATGCTGGACAGTCTGTACGTCAAAAACCTCGCTCTGATCGATGAAGAAGAGGTGACTTTTACAGAAGGATTAAATGTCCTAAGCGGAGAGACGGGAGCAGGAAAATCCATTTTGATTGGTTCTGTTTTGATTGCACTTGGGGCAAAGGTACACAAAGAGATGATTCGCGCAAATGAAAAGGAGGCTTATATTGAGCTGATTTTTTCACCGACACATCCGGCAGTTCTCGAAAAGCTTCGAGAATATGATATTGAACCAGAAGATGGCCAGCTGATTATTTCGAAAAAGATCACTGCTTCAAAGAGCGTGAGCAAAATCAATAAAGAGGCATATCCAGCCTCGAAAGTACGCGAGGTTGCGTCACTTCTTCTTGATGTGCATGGTCAGCATGATCATCAGGCACTTATTCATCAGCATAAGCAGCTTGAGATCGTAGACAGAAGCGGCGGAAAAAAATTAAAAGAAGCAAAAGAACAGACAGCACAGTATTACCGCGTATGGAAACAGTATAAGGATGAGCTTGACAGTTACAGCGTAGACGAGGACGAGCGGCTTAGGCGCATGGATATTTTATGTTATGAGCTTGATGAGCTTAAAGAGGCATCGATTACACCTGGTGAAGAGGCACGTCTTTCAAAAGAATGGAAACGCTTATCGGAGCGTGAACATATCATAACAGCGTATCAGGAATTGACATCACTTTTAGGCTATGAGTCAAATGGTGCCTGTGATCTTTGTGGAAGAGCAGAGCATGCATTAAAAGGTATTTCAGATGCAGACGAAGAAGCGCAGTCTTTATATGATCAGCTTACGGATGCCGAGTCAATTATTCATGATATCTGTCGTGAAGCTTCAGAACGTCTTGATGCAATGCAGGATGAGGAGCTTGATACAGCAAAGATTGAAGAACGTCTTGATCAAATTCGTCATCTTATGCAGAAATATCGCTGTGATGAGGAAGGACTGCTGAAGCTGACAGAGAAAAAAGAGCAGGAGCTTGAAAAATACCGTCATTTCGAGGAAGAGAAGGCGCGGGCACAAAAATTATGTCAAAATGCATTTGTTAAGTTAGAACAGGCCGCAAACGATCTTAGCAGCAAAAGAAGAAAATGCGCAGATTTACTTTGCAGCCAATTGATTAAGGCACTTGTAGATTTGAATTTTTTAGATGTGCGTTTTGAGATTCATATGGATCAGACAGAGCAGATTGGTCCAGGAGGAAAGGATGTCGTTACATTTTACATAGCGACAAACCCAGGAGAAGCACTAAAGCCGCTTGCTGCTGTCGCATCAGGTGGTGAATTATCAAGAATTATGTTAGCGGTGAAGTCTGTTATGGCGCAGAAGGAAGAAATAGAAACACTTATTTTCGACGAAATAGACACGGGAATCAGTGGCCGAACAGCACAAAAAGTCGCAAAACGTCTGTCAGAAACGGCAAAAGGAAGTCAGGTTATTTGTATCAGTCACCTAGCTCAGATCGTTTCAATGGCAGATACGCATTTTTTAATTGAGAAAAATGCAGAAAATGAAAGAACGACAACACATATCACAAAACTATCAGAAGAGGAAAGCATCCGTGAAGTTGCAAGACTTCTTGGCGGAGCAGAAATTACAAAGAACGTTCTTGATACAGCAAAAGAGATGAAAGATATGGCAAATAGAACAAAAGAATCCCAGATTACAAAATGATAAACAAACGCATACTAACAGCAGAAAAATGAAAGGAAGGCTGTTGGTATGCAAATGAAAATAAAGTACTTTAAAATACGAAAGGCTGTGGCAATTATATTTGCCATAGCCATAGCAGTTTGCTGTGCACATCACAGTTCATTTCAAAGTGTTGCAGCGACTGCGATGAAAAATACGGCTGTTCAAAACACCGTCCAAATGCCGCAAGTATATCCATGTGGATTTCCAGTTGGAATTTATATGGAAACAGAAGGTGTTATGGTGGTGACAACGGCGCAGATTCCAACAAATATGGAAACACTTTCTTCTCCATGTGAGGGCAGCCTGCAGCAGGGAGATTATATTACGTCGATCAATGGAAATCCAGTCAACTCGAAAGAAGAACTGGTTTCTAGTGTGGAAGCATGCGCGGGACAGCCGCTCACTCTTCATATTGTTCGCGAACAGGAATCGTTTGATATTTCTGTACTTCCTATTCAGGATACAAGCGGAACGTATCGTCTTGGTGTATGGGTCAAAGATGATGTGCAGGGAATTGGTACACTGACTTATATAAGTGAGGATGGTCATTTCGGTGCGCTTGGTCATCCAATTAATGACAGCGATACAGGAAAACGAGTTAGTGTGCGAAAAGGTGGTCTATATGAATCGCAGATTCAGATGATAATCCGTGGCAAAAACGGTACACCAGGATCGTTCTGCGGTATAATCTGTTATGATACATCTACTTTTTTAGGAAACATCTATGAAAATACAAGCTGTGGAATTTATGGAAATGTATCTGCTTTGATGAAAGAAAAATTAGTAAGATCATCATTAATGCAGACGGCACACAAAGAAGAGGTTGTCTGCGGAAAAGCTTTTCTTCGCTGTGCAGTAAATGGCGAGCCGCAGGATTATGAAGTAGAAATTATAAAAACGCAGCCAGGAAGTACTGGAGGATTTCAGATTTGCGTTACAGATAAGGTACTTCTTGAAAAAACAGGCGGCATTATTCAGGGTATGAGTGGTTCACCGCTCATTCAAAATGGCAAAATGATCGGTGCAGTAACACATGTGTTTGTCAATGATCCAACGAAGGGCTATGCAATATATGCAGAAGATATGTTGAATCATTGATATGAAGTGTCGAATTGCCTGAATATTACAAAAGCATAAATCTACATGAAAAGACAGTTCTTTGTCTTATATAGCGCGAAATGCGCGCTTGACTACTCTTGTAGAAAACAGAAAAAACTGCTATAGTGAGTATGTCGATTGAAAAGACAAACGTAAAAATGAATGAACAATTAGCAGAAAGCAAGAGAAAGGATGAGGAAAATGGCAAAATTAAATGTAGCAATTGCAGATGATAATGAAAGAATACTCACAATGTTGGATGAGGTATTAACAGCAGATGATGATATTACAGTAGTGGGGACAGCTAGAAATGGAGAGCAGGCATACGAGATGATTCTGGATAAGAAGCCAGATGTAGTTTTGCTTGATTTAGTCATGCCGGGAATTGATGGTCTTGGCGTAATGGATAAGGTTCATGCTGAGAAAAATGCGGAGTCGATGCCATCCTTTATCATAATTTCCGGTATTCAGAATGAATCAGTGGCAGAAAATGCCATGTCTGCCGGAGCTACGTATTATATTATGAAGCCGTTTGATAATTTTACATTGTTAAACCGTGTGAAGCAGTTAGGAAGACGAGGCTATGATATGCGCCCACAGCTGTTAACACAGAGTACAGCACTAAAAGAACCTGCGTTTATATATGGAGGACAGGGAAAGAGTTTGGAACAGTATGTCACGAGTGTGATTCATGAGATTGGTGTTCCAGCCCATATTAAGGGATATCAGTATTTGCGAGATGCAATTATTATGTGTGTCAACGATATGGATCTGTTAAATTCGATCACAAAGGCATTGTATCCGTCAATCGCTAAGAAATATATAACAACACCAAGCCGTGTAGAGCGTGCCCTGCGTCATGCTATTGAGGTTGCGTGGAGCCGCGGCAAGATGGATACGATATATTCGTTATTTGGGTATACGATAAATAGCGGAAAAGGTAAGCCCACTAATTCAGAATTTGTGGCGCTCATTGCTGATAAGATCCGACTGGAGCTGAATCTTTTTAAAAGTTAAAGCCAATTGACACAATCAACGAAAATTTGTATTGCATTTTGTATAAAAAGAGCTTTCATTATTCGGCATTTTCGTGTATAATTAAGAAAAACGATGGATGAAAAAGCTGACAAAGGCTGTTTGTCCTGGTACCAAATAGTGGAGGTTTGAGGTTTATGAAGAAAATTCTTTTCGCTGCGTCTGAGTGCGTACCTTTTATCAAGACGGGAGGTCTTGCTGATGTTGTCGGTTCCCTTCCAAAGTATTTTAATAAAGAAGAGTATGATGTCAGAGTAATTATGCCGAAGTACTTATGCATAAAGGAATCTTTGCGCTCCCAGATGAAGTATGTAACGCATTTCTACACCGATTTTTATTGGCGTACACAGTATGTCGGCGTTCTGGAAATGGAGTATGAAGGTGTTCATTTCTATTTTGTAGACAGTGAGTTTTATTTTGGCGGACCATGGCCGTATGGAAATATGTACGAGGATATTGAGAAATTCTGCTTCTTCTCAAAGGCAGTTCTTTCCATACTTCCATTAATTGGGTTTAAGCCGGATATCATCCATTGTCATGATTGGCAGACAGGTTTGATTCCAGTATATTTGCATGACAGCTTCCAGTCTGATCCGTTCTTCTGGGGCATCAAGACAATCTTTACTATTCATAACCTGAAGTTCCAGGGTACATGGAGTGTGGATACTATTAAGGGCTTCTCTGGTCTGTCTGATTATTACTTTACGAGTGACAAGCTTGAGGCATATGGAAACGGAAACATGTTAAAGGGCGGACTTGTCTATGCAGACCGCATCACTACAGTAAGTCGCAGCTACGCAAGCGAGATTAGAATGCCGTTCTATGGAGAAGGCTTAGATGGACTGCTGCGTGCACGTTCTAAGCAGCTTAGCGGTATTGTAAATGGTATTGATTATAATGTTTACAATCCGAAGACAGATAAGGACATTGCAGTTAATTATTCAGTAGAAGATGTAATTAAGGCAAAGGCTGCAAATAAGACAGCACTGCAAAAGGAACTTGGACTTGAGGAAAATCCAGATGCATTCATGCTTGGAATTGTTTCACGTCTGACTGATCAGAAGGGTCTTGATCTTGTTGAATGTGTTCTTGATCAGATTTGTGCAGAAGATGTGCAGCTTGTTGTTCTTGGAACAGGAGAGGGCAAATATCAGGATATGTTTACCTATTACTCCAGAAAGTATCCAGAGCGTGTATCTGCTAATATTTTCTATTCAGAGGCATTGTCACATCGTATCTATGCAAGCTGTGATGCATTCTTAATGCCATCTCTGTTTGAGCCATGTGGTCTTAGCCAGCTGATGAGTCTTCGCTATGGTACGCTTCCGATTGTACGTGAGACAGGCGGACTTCGCGATACCGTTACACCATATAATGAAGTGGATGGAACAGGAACAGGATTTTCATTTACTAATTATAATGCGCATGAGATGCTTGCTATCATTCGTTATGCAAAGAAAACTTATTTCAATGATCGCAGGGCATGGAATGAAATGGTTCTTCGTGCAATGAAGCAGGATTTCTCATGGGATGCATCTGCAAGAGAATATGAAAAGCTTTATGATGGACTTATCGAAGAAGAAGCACGTAGAAAAGAAGCAATCCGTTTACAGCAGGCGAGAGAGGCTGCTGAGGCTGCATTAAAAGAAGCTGAGAAAGCCTTAGAGCTTGCAAAGCGTGCTGAAGAAAAAGCAATTCGTAAGTTTAGTGGTATTGAAGACGAGACAGAAGATGAAAGAACAGAGACTGCCGAAGTAGAAGCAGATAAAACTCCAGAAGCAGCATCAGAGCCAGAGGAAGTTACAGAGGTTTTGGAAACTCAAGAAACTCCAGAGGAAGCTGAAGAAGTAGTGACAAAAGCAAAATCAGAAGAAAAAGAATAATCCAATGAAAATGGCAATCATTCTAAAAATAGGATGATTGCCATTCTTTTTTGATATATACTTTTTACTCGCCTCCGGAGATTAGCTTAAGGCTGCTGATATCAGGACTTGCTACAAGTGAATAATTAGTATGGTAAATTACAAAACCTGGCTTTGCCCCAGCTGGCTTTTTTACAAACTTGCGTTCAATGTAGTCAACTTCAGCCTTTGGTGCAGTCTTTGCCTTGGAATAGTAAACAGCAAGACTTCCAGCCTCTTCATAGGTGCGGTCTGGCACTTCTCTGCCATTTGTCTGAATAATGACGTGAGATCCTGGTGTTTTTTTGGCATGCATCCAGATATCATTTCCTTGTGCGAACTTAAAGGTCAGTTCTTCATTCTGGTAGTTGTTTTTTCCAACATAGATATCAAAGCCATCAGAAGAAAGATAGTGATAAGGAACACATTTTCTTCGATTGTCCTTTCTCCCTTTTGGACCATGCGATTTAATATAACCGCTTTCTCCAAGCTCTCTGCGAATTTCATCAAGATCTACATCACTTGCAGCGATATCAATTGATGTCATGATAGATTCGAGATGAGCAAGCTCATTTTCTGTCTCAACAGTCAGAGTAGACAGCGCTTCAAAAGTTCGTTTTAATTTATTATAGCGCTCAAAATATTTCTGTGCATTTTCTTTTGCTGTCATTGTCGGATCAAGTGGGATCGTCATCATTTGATCAGTATAATAATTAAATACCTCATACGATTTTGCATCGGGCGGACAATCATAGCCATATGCATTTAAAAGCTCGCCATAGATGCGGTATTTTTCACGCTTATCGGTGTCAGAAAGCTGTCGTCTTTGAAGATCAGCCTTTTTGGCAGTGCGTTCAATCAAATTTTGAACAAGATGGCGAAGATCAGCCGATTTTTGGCGCATGCGAGCAATGGCACTGCGGGAATTATAGTAAGTATATAAAACCTCGCTGATTGAGTCAAAAGTCTGAAGACGATACTCAGTTAGTCCTGTCAGCAAAAATGCAGAAAATTCCTTTGGCTCATTGCCATCATAAGCGATACATGGAGAAAATTGCTGTGTGCGGATCAAATCCATGACACCAGAAAAAGCGTTCCATAGGCGAGTCTGTTCTTCTAATGTGCAGGCCTCTGCGGCAAGAGAGCTGTCCAGGCCGCTGCGATAGACAATTTCCTCTGCACTGACATTGCTGATTCCGGTAAAATTTCCTGAAAGTATGGCAGCAATATTTTTTCCAGAAGAAAACAGAGAAGAAAAAAATGTCTTGTCGGCAGCAAGCGGATTTGTTTTGCCTGTTGTGTTTGGAATAAAATAGTCACGGCCAGGAAGAACCTCGCGCACAGAACTTACAGCGGCACTTACATGCTTGATACTGTCAACGATCTTTGTGCCATCACAGAAAATTATATTGCTGTGTTTGCCCATTATCTCAATTACAAGAGATTTCTGACGAAGATCACCCAGTTCGTCAAGATGCTCCAGTTCTAAGCGCACAATTCGCTCTAGTCCTGGCTGTGTGACATCTGTGATGCGGGCATTTCCTATATGCTTTCTAAGAAGCATACAGAAATTAGGTGCAGTCATCGGGCTAAGCCCTGCCTCCTGCGTCAGATAAATCAGCGGAAGACTTGCATTTGCTGATAGAAACAGACGGTAGGTGTCTTTTTTGTTTTTGATTGTTAAAACAAGTTCTTCTGGCTCAGGCTGAGCAATTTTGGAGATGCGCCCGCCAGTTAATTTTTGCTTTAATTCAGATACAATATTTGAAATTACAATTCCATCAAAAGCCATAGTACGTAATCAACCTTTCTAAAACAGTCTTGGACCTTGATATCTGACAGTATAACAGAATGTAAAAAAAAACGCAATCTTTCTTCGATTGCAAGTTGACGATAGAATTAAATTAGCGTATAATAATAAGTCGTAGTCTGCACGATAAAAGCAGCTGCCGGAAAGGCGAATACATTTATGATACGAAGTATGACAGGATTCGGGCGCTTTGAATTTGCGGGCGAATCGCATAAGATCATCGTAGAGATGAAATCAGTAAATCACAGGTATCTTGATCTCTCAATTAAGATGCCAAAGATCTTTAACTGCTTTGAGACTGCGATCCGCAGTCTTGTAAAAGAACAGCTGCAGCGTGGAAAAGTGGATATGTATATCAGCTATGAAACAGAGTCTGATGATCAGACAGTGCTGTGCTATCATGAGGATATTGCAAGAGACTATATGGCACATATGGCGCAGATGGCTGATACATTTAATCTTGAAAATAATCTGACATTGACAGAGCTTGCACGTATGCCAGAGGTTTTTACTATGGAGCAGCGGGATACTGATGCAAAGGAGCTGTGGCCAGATGTAGAGCAGGCAGTAAGGCAGGCTTGTGTTGCAATGGTACAGGCGCGTCAGACAGAGGGTGAGCAGCTAAAAAAGGATCTGCTGTTAAAGCTAGATCACATGGATATGTTAGTGGATATGGTGACAGATAGAGCACCTGTGATGGTACAGGAATACCGCATTCGTCTGACAGAAAAGGTAAAAGAGTTTATTGAAGCTTCTGTGATTGATGAAAATCGAATTGCAGCGGAAGTAACTCTGTATGCGGATAAGATTTGTGTGGATGAGGAGATGGTTCGTCTTCGCACTCATATCAGCCACATGAAGGAAGCGTTGTGCACAGGCGGAAGCGTTGGACGAAAACTTGATTTTCTTGCACAGGAGATGAATCGTGAGGCGAATACCACACTTTCAAAGATCAACGATGTAACACTTGCAGATGTGGCAATCGACATGAAAACTGAGATTGAGAAAATACGTGAACAGGTTCAAAATATCGAATAAAGTTTCACTACAGGAGTTTTGTATGTTTGTAAATATCGGATTTGGCAATTTTATAAATTCCAGTCAGATTGTATCTATCTGCAGAGCAGATTCTGCACCGATGAAGCGTATGGTCAGCGAGGCTAGAAGCAAAGGAAGTGCAGTTGATGCGACACAGGGAAGAAAAACAAAATCAGTCATTCTTACTGGAAGCGGTCATTTGGTTCTCTCAGCGCTCACACCAGAGACGCTTACCGCCAGATGTAATCTGACAGTGGGAAAGACACAGCTACAAGAGGAGGAAGAAGATGAGTAAACGAGGTAATTTATTTGTTGTTTCCGGTTTCTCAGGTTCAGGAAAGGGAACTGTGATGAAACAGCTTTGCAAAAATGAGCAGTATGCACTTTCCATATCCTGCACAAGCCGAGCACCAAGAGATGGCGAAACAAACGGAAAAGAGTATTATTTCATTTCTCATGAGGAGTTTGTAAAAAGACAGGCAGAGGGTTACTTTTTAGAGAGTGCAATCTATGTAAATAAAGGCTATGGCACACCGCTTGGCTTTGTTGAGGAGAATTTGGCAGCCGGAAAGGATGTTATCCTTGAAATTGAGATGCAGGGCGCTTTGCAGGTAAAGGAAACATACCCAGACACCATTCTTATCTTTATTACACCGCCGTCTGCAGCTGAATTAAGAAGACGTCTGACAGCCAGAGGAACTGAGACGAAAGAGCTGATTGAAAAGCGTTTAAAGCGTGCCGTTGAAGAAGGCGTTTACATGGATCAATATGATTACATTATTGTAAACGATGACTTAGATGTATGTGTCAAGGAGCTTGATGCACTGATGCAGAGCACACATCACGCAGTAAAATTTAACAAAGAGTTTGTTGCAGCAATCAAAGATGATTTAAAGACACTTTAAAGATAATTTGACTGCTGTAATGATCAATAAACAAATAAAAAATGATAAGGAGAATGAAAAAATGATCCATCCATCTTATAATGAGTTATTAAAGACACTTAATGAGGTTCGTGACGAGAATGAGCCAGAAATCGACAGCCGCTATTCACTTGTAATTGCATCTGCAAAGCGTGCACGCCAGATTGTAAACGGACAGGAGCCGCTTGCTGATCATGTTTCTACCTATAAGCCTCTTTCCATCGCAGTAGAGGAGATTCGTGAGGGCAAGGTTCATATTACAAAGGAAGGTGAGGATGATTTCACACCAGTAGCCACTATGGAAAGCCCACTTTCTTTCACAGATACAGAAACTTCGGAGACAGAAGATGCTGAATAAGAAGGTAATGATCGTATCCCTTGGCTGCGATAAGAATCTGGTGGATACTGAGAAAATGCTTGGCATTCTTGCCGATGAGGGATGTACATTTACAGATGATGAAGCACAGGCACAGGTAATTATTGTAAATACCTGTTGCTTCATTGGAGATGCAAAGGAAGAAAGCATCCAAAATATTTTAGATCTGGCACGCTTTAAGACAGAAGGGAAGCTTGAAGCACTTATCGCAACGGGATGTCTTTCACAGCGTTATCAGGATGAAATGTTAGAAGAGCTGCCAGAGCTTGATGGAATCCTTGGAATAAGCGCATGGCACACAATTGCGGATGTTGTGCGTGAGGCACTTGAAGGCAAACGACCAAGAAATCTGATGTCCACAGGTGTGTTAAACAGTCATACAACAAAGAGACTGCTGACAACAGGCGGTCATTATGCCTATTTAAAGATTGCAGAAGGATGCAATAAGCGCTGTACGTACTGCGTAATTCCATCTGTGCGCGGTGCTTATGTCAGCGTACCGATGGAGGAACTTGAAAAAGAGGCAAGAGAACTTGCAGCAGAAGGTGTAAAGGAATTGATTCTTGTTGCACAGGAGACTACCGTATATGGAATTGATCTCTATAAAAAGAAAATGCTTCCAGAACTCCTTCATCGTCTGTGTGCAATCCCGGGCATTGTCTGGATCCGTCTTTTATATTGTTATCCAGAGGAAATTACGCCAGAGCTTGTTCAGGTAATGAAAGAAGAAAAAAAGATCTGTCATTATCTGGATATGCCAATACAGCATTCCTCTGACCGCATTTTAAAGAAGATGGGCAGACGTACAAACCGCAAAGAGCTGTTAGATAAAATTGAGATGCTTCGTACAGAGATTCCGGATATTGTTCTTAGAACAACGTTAATTACAGGTTTCCCGGGCGAGACACAAGAAGATTTTGAAGAGATGCTCTCATTTGTAGACATGGTTGGCTTTGAGCGTCTTGGTGTTTTCCCATATTCGCCAGAGGAAGGAACACCGGCTGCCGAGATGGAAGATCAGATTGATGAAGAAGTCAAAAAGCAAAGACGTGATGCTATCATGGAACTGCAGCAGGAGATTTCTTTTGATTTTGAGGCAGACTGTGTTGGTGAAAAGCTGCTTGTTATGATTGAAGGATATCTTCCAGATGAGCATGCCTATGTTGGACGCACATACATGGATGCGCCAGGCATTGATGGCTACATTTTTATAAAATCAGGAGAAGCACTGATGTCCGGTGATTTTGCCGAGGCAGTTGTTACCGGCTCAGATGAATATGATTTGATTGGAGAATTGTATGAAGAACATGAATCTGCCGAATAAACTGACTATGCTGCGTGTTATACTGATTCCATTTTTTGTTGTATGTGAGCTGATTCCATACAGCTGGGGAAAGTGGGCTGCACTGGCAATTTTTGTGGCAGCATCTATTACCGATAAGCTTGATGGTACGATTGCAAGAAAGTATAACCTGATTACAAACTTTGGAAAATTCATGGATCCATTAGCAGACAAGCTGTTAGTCTGCTCCGCCATGATTTGTTTTGTCGGACTTGGAACGTTGGCACCATGGATTGTTATTATTATCGTAGCCAGAGAATTTATTATCAGCGGCTTTCGTCTTATTGCTGCTGAAAACGGCCGTGTGATTGCCGCAGGAATCTGGGGAAAGGCAAAGACGGTTGTTCAGATGATTATGTGCATTCTTTTGATTATGGATGTTTCTGCATTATCTGTTGTTACAACAATCGCAATTTATGCCGCTTTGATTCTTACGATTATCTCACTGGTTGACTATATTGTACACAATCTGGATGTATTATCAGACCAGAAGTAAGGAAAATAAGGGGACTTATTTATTATGAAAACCAATTCAACCATCCGCGGGATTGCTCACGGACATATGACAAAAGACAATCTGACAGGATTTGCATCTATGATGACATCTGATGCCAGGACACTCTCATTGGCCAGAATCGCTATGAATCTGCCGGTTTATCTTGATATGGGAGAGGAGCCGTCTGATGAATATACACGAATCTCTAAGCTGTCCGCAGCGTATTGTGGTCTGCTTGGCCGTGTCAATAAAGAGCTTGTCTCTGGTCTGGATGAAAAGCGTGAGGATGAAGCGTTGTCGCTTCGCAAAGAGAGCACACAAATTATGGAGCTGCTTAGCGCATATACAGATTGTTTCACAGTATATGAATATGTGTTAAACAGACTTGAGTATCGCTTTAGTGGTGCTTCACTTGAGGCGGGCTACAGCGATGAGGATATGACGCAGGAAATTTTACAGAAGCTGTCATCAGAGACTGATCAGACAGTTCGTCAGTCAATGCTTGTATCTATTATAGAGCAGCTTCCGATGCGAATGACAAGAAAGCGTTTTTTCCAGGTCCTCGCAGAAGGAATGGATGCCTATAAGGGTTCAGACAAAGAAGCAGTAGATGGACAGCTGTTTATGCTTCGTACAGCTGCAATGTTGGAAGAGCCAGCAGAATTTAAGCAGAGCTTTCCAGAATTTTATGAAGTTGTAGAGACATTTAAACAGGCACCGCTGTCTGCCGTAAGCGAGGCCGAGTGGAATAAACTTCACGATATGCTTGCTGACGCTATGGAGGAGCTAAACAGCCAGATGGATCGTATGCTTCTTTTGCAGGAGCTTATAAACGACTTGTGTGTTGTAACAATGACAGACGGCTGTACATGGACAGAGCAGCATAAGACCTGCAGCAGCATTATTTCCTTTACGCTGACACCGGGAACAGATGAGGCGGCATTAAATGCAATGCTTACAGCGCTTGAGGGCATTCAGGAACAGTACAGCATGACCTTTCAGGAAAAATCAACATTGGTAGATGAGCTGATGCAAAGCAGCAAAGAACAGCTTAGTGAGCAGGGAATGATTGAAACCTTCAGCAAGTTAGAGGTACTTTCAAAGCTTCTTTCAAGCAGCCGCTTTGCAGATATTGAGCAAAAGCAAGAGAGCGAGACTGTGGAAGCTTCTTATATCGAAGAACAGACAGCAGCGCTTATTTCAGAGCTGGAGACATTTTTAAAGTCATCATCAAAACCGTTAGCCCGTGCTGTTATGGCAAAACTTGTCACGATGGTTCCGCTGTTTATCCGTGATTATAATCAGCTTGAGGAATATATTCAAAACAGTCTGTCCTCATGTTCAGATGTTGCGGAAAAATTAGCATGTATCGAAATCATCAGAAGCCTGTAACAAAAAAGGTTCTAAGGGGAAGTGATCTTGTCTGGCAATAGTAAAGGAGAGGGATCAATTGAAACTGTGTAAGGATATCCGCCTTGGCGAAAAAGTTTCGGGGAAGCGTTTTGAGCTTACATGGAAGCTTAAGCACAATCGTCCGTCTGGCAGCATTTATGTTGTTGTTCTTCCTGAAGTGGTTCCAGAAAATCTGATGGAAATCTGTGCATACGAAGAACTTCGCAGAAAAAAGCAGTATGGGCGCACAGTGATTGCGGCAGCAGCGAATAAGAGCGAGGCGATTGAAGTAGTTCGAGCTTTGATTGAAGAAATGTATCAGAAGACTGGTGGTTTTGATGTGAAATCATTCATGAAGCTTTAAAAAGGAGGACAATGTTAGGTATTTTACTTACAATATTGAAAATAATTGGCATAATCCTTCTTGTGCTGATTGGATTGATTCTTTTGGCAGCGGCAGTCATTCTTTTAGTGCCAATACGATATCATGGCGAGGGTGCACGAGAGGAAAAGATACTCTCTGGAAATGTAAAACTAACGTGGCTTCTTAATATGATATCGGCAAGTGCTTCACTTTCAGAAGACGGGACGAAAATTAGGGTTTGCTTGTTTGGAAAGACGATTTATCCTAAGACAAAAAAGCCGCCTAAGAAAAGCAAAGCAAAGAAAATGCCTAAACAAGAGGCACCAAAAAAGTCAGAGAAATCAGAAAAGCCAAAACAGCAGTCTGACACTGTATCTAAAGAAGTTGCAACAATCTACGAGCCGCAAAAGCCAATTCCAGAATTGCCAAAGAAAGAAAAAAAGAACGTTTATGAGGCGCCAGAAGCAAAGAAAATGGATGAGCCAGAGGCAGAGAAAAAGCAGCAGTCACAAAAAGAAAAATCTGCCAGACCAGATGTGAAGTCTAAATTTGAGGATATAAAACAAAAGCTTCTTGCAGTCAAAGAGAAGTTTATTGACAGTAAGGCAGGCATTCAAAAAATCAAAAATAAAATTGATTATTGGAAAAATCTGCTGACATCTGATCCTATGAAGGAAGCTATGGAATTTCTTTGGAAAAAAACAAAGGGATTGCTTCATCATATTCTTCCAAGAAGGATGACAGGACGCATTCACTTTGGTTTTGAGGATCCGTCTAAGACGGGAAAAACGTTAGCTTATTTTTCGATGCTGTATCCATTTACGAAAGAGAATCTCGTAACAGAGCCTGAGTTTGAAACAGAAGAACTTATACTCGAAGGAGATATTGCATTTCGTGGAAGAATACGATTAGGATATCTGGTGTATGTGGCGCTCAGTGTCGTACTAAATAAAAACATTCGCCGTCAATCCAAGCGGCTGAGACAAGGAGGAAATAAAGATGGAGAAGGAAGAAATTAACTTTGGCTCATCAGTAGATGAGCTGTTAAAAGGGCTGGAAGGGTTTGTCAGCTCAAAAACTGTTGTCGGTGAACCAATTCAGGTAAACGATGCCACCATCATTCCACTGGTTGATATGAAGTTCGGCATGGGAGCAGGCGCATTCAAAAAAAATAGTGACAATAAGACGGCAGGAGGAATTGGAGCTAATATTAGCCCATGTGCCGTGTTAATTATTCAAAAGGGTATGGCAAAGGTTGTTAATATCAAGAACCAGGATCTTACTACTAAGATTGTGGATATGGTTCCTGATTTGATTAACCGCTTCACAAGCAAGAAGGCAGACGATCCAGCTGTTGATGAGGCAGTAGATGATATCTTAAACGACGATAAAAAATAATAGCTGATTCAGCTGCAAAAAGAATAGACATAAAAAGTCCGCATAAACTATAATGAATAAGGAACCGAAAAAGGTCTTTATGAAACGTTTATGCGGACTTCTTTTATTTTTCTTTGGACTGGGAATGGCAGTGATGCTTTTTGTCCCAGTTTGTCTTTGCTCAGTAATAGTGATTTTATTTTGCCTTATTTTAGGGTATGTTCTATTTTGCTGCGGATGCTAATTTTAGACAGAAAAAAAGCAGTCGACAAGCGACCGCTTTAAATCATACCCGTAACGAAATTAAGCTCTCTCAACATAGCCAGAGCGTAAACAGGAAGTACAAACGTACATCTTCTTGTTGGTTCCGTTGACACTTACTCTAACGGACTTAACATTGGACTTCCAAACCGCATTACTTCTTCTATGGGAATGGCTAACATTGTTTCCGAAATGAGCACCCTTCTGACAGATCTCACACTTTGCCATAAATCGCACCTCCTTACGCAAATGTAGCCGTATAGGCTCACAACATGGATATCATAACAGATATTCAGAAAAAAATCAAGGACTTTTTTTAAAAAGATTTAAAAAGGATTATTACAGTGAACTGTAGTCATTCCAGATCAAAAGGATTTTGCTTGACTTATACGTGGTAATGAGATATTCTAAACATAGAGTATTCTGCTTAGAATCCGTCTAGAATTAATAAATTCTCTGATGGAATACTAGGAGCAGGCTCTTATTCTAAGTCAGAATCAGTAAAAATGTATTTTCTGAATTTGTTAGTTGGAGGTAACCGAATGAAGGGACGTATATCGAATCCTCAGGGTGATGTTATGATCAGAACAGATGTCATCGCAAAGTATGCAGGTTCTATGGCGGTGGAATGCTTCGGTATTGTTGGTATGGCCAGTGTCAGCATGAAGGACGGACTTGTTCATCTGCTAAAAAAGGACAGCATAACAAGAGGCATTAATGTATCATTAGAAGATAATGAGCTTACAATTGATTTCCATGTAATTGTTTCATATGGAGTAAGCATTCTGGCTGTATACAACAATTTAACGGATAGTGTAAAGTACCATGTTGAGGAGTTTACAGGAATCCGTGTTAAAAAAATTAATATGTATGTAGAGGGTGTCAGAGTCATTGACTGATCAGTGATAGATACCGCCTAAGGAGGAGCTATATTTTGGGTAGTAATGTGATAGACGCAGGTTTATTAAAGCGCATGTTTCTTGCAGGCGTGGCAAATCTGGAATCAAAGAAAGAATGGATTAACGAATTAAATGTATTCCCAGTGCCGGATGGTGATACAGGAACAAATATGACACTTACAATTCTCTCCGCAGCAAGGGAAGTAAATTCTGTTGAGGAACTAACAATGGAGACGCTAGCAAAAGCGATTTCATCTGGTTCACTGCGCGGTGCTAGAGGTAACTCAGGTGTTATTTTGTCTCAGCTGTTCCGTGGCTTTACAAAGGCCATTAAGTACAGTACAGAGATTGATATGGAGCTGCTTGCAGAAGCTTTGCAACGTGCAACAGAGACAGCTTACAAGGCTGTTATGAAGCCGAAGGAAGGTACAATCCTTACTGTTGCAAAGGGAATTTCTGATAAAGCGAAAGAACTTGCACAAAGCGGCTGCGATATGGATGTTTTTATTCAGGAACTGTTAAAGGAAGGCGATTATGTATTAAGCCAGACACCAGAGATGCTTCCTGTTTTAAAGCAGGCAGGCGTTGTTGATTCTGGCGGACAGGGTCTGATGCAGGTATTAAAGGGTGCATATGATGGTTATCTTGGAAAAGAGATCACATTCACCGCTGAAAAGCCAGCTGCATCACGCGCTGTAACAGGTGCAGCAAACGATGAAATTGATACTGCAGATATCAAGTTTGGCTATTGCACCGAATTTATTATTATGACAAGCCGTGCCTTTACACACGAGGATGAGAAGGAGTTTAAAGCATTCCTGTCTTCTATAGGTGACTCTATCGTGTGCGTAGCAGATGATGAGCTTGTTAAAGTACATGTGCATACAAATGATCCAGGTCTTGCAATTCAAAAGGCACTTACCTATGGTCAGCTGACAAGCATGAAGATTGATAACATGCGTGAAGAGCATCAGGAGCGCGTTATCAAGAATGCAGAGAGAGAAGCTATCAAGCAGGCAGAAGCTGATCGCAGGGAGCGTGAGCAGGAAGACAAGTCCAAGTGGAAGGAATATGGCTTTATAAGCGTATCTGCCGGTGCAGGAATTGGAGAAATTTTTAAGGGGCTTGGTGTCGATTATTTAATCGAGGGCGGACAGACCATGAATCCAAGTACAGAGGATATGCTTAATGCAATTCGTCAGGTTCCGGCAAGAAACATTTTCATTCTGCCGAACAATTCAAATATCATAATGGCAGCAAAGCAGGCAAAGCAGCTGACAAAGGATAAGGAAATTTTTGTAATTCCGACAAAAACTATCCCGCAGGGTATTACTGCTATCATTAATTTCGTACCGGATAGTTCGATGGAAGAAAATGCAGAGAACATGACAGAGAGCATCAAGAGTGTCAAGACAGGACAGATTACTTATGCTGTTCGTGATACGATGATCGACAATATCGAGATTCATAAGGATGATATTATTGGTCTTGGTGATAATGGAATGTTGGCAGATGGAACAGATATCAACGATGTTGCATTTGAAACTGTATGCAAGATGATGTCAGAGGATTCTGAACTGATCGGTATTTATTATGGTCAGGAAATTGATGAGGCAAGAGCTAATGAACTTTGTGATCGTTTGAGCGAAGAATTCCCGTCTGTTGATGTTGAAGTTAATGCCGGAAATCAGCCAGTATACTATTATTTCTTATCAGTAGAGTAATCTTTATAAGGAGGCAGCCGTGAATTACGACGATCCCATTACATGTTTAAAGGGAATCGGAGAGAAGACGGCAGCGCTTTACGAAAAATTGGGGATTGTAACCATTGGAGAACTTATGCGTTATTACCCCCGAAGCTATGAACGATTTGAACCACCGGTCACGATCCGGGCCGCAGCTGTAATGGATTTCGCAGCGGTCCGGGTCGTGATTTGTTCTTATCCGACAATAAAGCGTGTGCATAATCTCTCTATTATAAATACAAAGGTGCGCGATGAGGAAGGAAGTGAGCTTCGTGTTACTTGGTTTCAGACAACTTATTTGGCAAGCGTGCTTCGTCCAGGCGGGTGGTATGTGCTTCGCGGAAAGCTTTCAGGAAATGGTAAATCACGAACGCTTGATCAGCCTCAGGTTTATGCACTTGATGCATATGAACAGCTTCAAAAATCACTGCAGCCTGTTTATGCACTGACAGCAAAAATCACATCAAAAAGCATTTCAAAGGCAGTTGCAGCAGCATATGATGCTGGTGTAAAACAGAAGGCCACGATTCCAGAAAAGGTGCTTTCACAGTATAATTTGCTGCCAGAGGATGAGGCTGGATATCTTATGCATTTTCCAAAAGATGAAGTACAGCTGACACATGCACGAAAAACAATAGCGTTTGGTGAATTTTATCATTTCTTGCTTGGTGTAAATCAGATGAAAAAGCGGCTTTTGCAGGAGAAAAACCATTTCGCACTGACACGGCGTGAGGAAGTCACAAATCTGATCAAACAGCTCCCATATGATCTGACAGGCGCGCAGCTTCGCACAATTGAAGAAATTACACAGGATATGACAGGTGATCATATGATGAGCCGTTTGCTACAGGGAGATGTAGGTTCAGGAAAAACTATCGTTGCCTTTCTTTCAATGTATCAGGCTGCATTATGTCATTATCAAAGCGCTCTTATGGCACCAACTGAGGTATTAGCGTCACAGCATTATCAGAGCTTTACTGAATTATCAGAGCGTTATCATCTGAATCTTTCAATTGTTCTATTGACAGGCTCCATGCGTGCAGGACAAAAAAAAGAGGCACTTCGTCAGATTAGAGAGCATGAGGCAGATATTGTGATTGGAACACATGCCGTTATTCAGGAAAAAGTTGAGTTCGATGATCTGGCACTTGTAATTACAGATGAGCAGCATCGCTTCGGAGTCGCACAGCGTGATGCTTTAAGCAAGAAAGGTCATACTCCGCACGTGCTTGTAATGAGCGCGACACCAATTCCAAGAAGTCTGGCGATGATTCTTTATGGAGACCTTGATATTTCTATTATGGATGAGCTTCCGGCAAAAAGGCTGCCAATAAAAAATTGTGTGGTCAATATTTCATACCGTCCAAAGGCATGGGATTTTATAATAAAGCAGGTGCAGGCAGGACACCAAGCGTATGTGATCTGTCCCATGGTAGAAGAGAGCGAGACATCGCAGGGGGCAGATGTTGTCAGTTATACAGAACAGCTGAGAGAAGCTTTGCCTTCCTATATTTCAATTGAGTATCTTCATGGAAAAATGAAAGCCAAAGAAAAAGATGATATTATGGCACGTTTTGCAAAGAATGAGACGCAGGTACTTGTTTCGACAACAGTAATCGAGGTTGGAATTAATGTACCAAATGCAACTGTCATTTTGATTGAGGATGCACAGCGCTTTGGCCTGGCACAGCTGCATCAGCTTCGCGGCCGTGTTGGGCGCGGTGATGCGCAGTCATATTGCATAATGATAGACACCTCAGGAAAAGAAGAATCAGCAAAGCGTCTTGAAGTACTCAATCATTCAAACGATGGCTTTGCAATCGCAAACGAAGATTTAAAGCTTCGCGGACCTGGTGATTTCTTTGGAATACGTCAGAGCGGTGAAATTGCCTTTGCAGTCGCTGATATCTATCAGGATGCGCAGCTTTTAAAGTGGGCGAAAGAGGCTGCCGACAGTGCGCAGGTTATGGCAGCGGTGGAGACGCACAGCATTTAGAGTTTCTGATATAAAAATTTCTCATAACTTACCAGCGTAATCTTTTTATCTGTGCATATACTAGGGATGTAACAAACAACAAAGCTTTGATGTAAAGTTACAAACAACACACTTACAAAAAAACTGTGAAACAGAGCAATACGCACAGAAAAAAAAGGAGGACTACTGATGTCTACAAATAAGAACAGTAATCGAATTGAAGTACCAGAAGCGAAGCAGGCGCTCGACCAGTTTAAGATGGAGGTTGCTGATGAGCTGGGTGTACCGTTAACAAACGGTTATAACGGAAATCTGACCTCTTACCAGAACGGAAGTGTCGGAGGCTATATGGTGAAGAAGATGATTGAAAAGCAGGAAAAGGAAATGTCCAACAAGTAATCATCTAAGCCAGTAACAAGAAGGAAGCAGGGACAAATACTCTGCTTCCTTTTTTACGTGAATAAATAAAACCGCGAAAAAGCACTTGTCAGATTGTTTTTTGCATACTATAATAGAGTAGTTAGAGTATACAAAACTACAAAATTTAGAAAAACAAACATAGAACAAGGTGGAAGACATATGAGAGTAATTGCAGGTACAGCCAGAAGGTTGCCACTTGTTACACCAAAAGGAATGGAAACGCGTCCAACTACGGACCGTATAAAAGAAACGTTATTTAATATTCTCCAGAATGACTTGCCAGGCTGTCATTTTCTTGATTTGTTTGCAGGAAGCGGTGCTATAGGCATTGAGGCATTAAGCCGCGGTGCTGCAAAGGCTGTTTTTGTAGATAACAGCAAAGAAGCACTTTCGTGTATTCGTCAGAATCTGGAAAAGACGCATCTGGCAGACAGGGCAATAGTTATTGGTCAGGATTGTGCAGGTGCTATACATGCATTGGATGCAAAAAAAATGCATTTTGATATTATCTTTATGGATCCGCCCTATCAGCTGAATGCAGAAAAGGAAGTGCTCACTGCAATTGCTGACAGCAAAATAGCTGATGAGGATACGCAGATTATAATCGAAGCAACACTTGATAGAGAGTTTAGCGAGGATGAACTTGTTTGCTTTGATGTTGTTCGCGTAAAGGAATATAAGACAAACAAACATATTTTTTTGCAAAAAAGCAGTCGGGAGGCATAAGTCAGTATGGGAAAGACAATAGCAATTTATCCGGGAAGCTTTGACCCAGTGACACGCGGACATATGGATATTATCGAGCGTGCCAGTAAAACAGTTGATCATTTGATTGTTGGTGTGCTTGTAAACAGTGCAAAATCACCGCTGTTTACAGTGGAGGAAAGGGTTGCTTTGCTAAAGCAGGTGACAGCGCAATATCCCAATGTAGAGATTCGTTCCTTTGAAGGACTGCTTGTTGATTTTGCGCGTGCGAGTGGTGCACATATTTTAATCAGAGGATTAAGAGCAGTCACTGATTTTGAGTATGAACTTCAGATGTCACAGACAAATCGAAAGGTTGCACCAGAGGTTGATACGATTTTCTTTACAACCAGCCTGGAATATGCATACCTTAGCTCCAGCATTGTAAAAGAAGTTGCCCAGTACGGAGGCGATATAAGTGCATTTGTCGCAGAACCAGTTGAAAAGGCTATCAAGCAAAAGTTTGCACAAAGAAATAAATAAAAGTAAAAAAGCAGACGTTTGATATGACGTCTGATATAAAGGAGAAAATTAAAATGAGCAAAATTGAACAGTTAATTGGAGAAATTGAAGAGTTTATTGATGGCTGCAAGCTTCAGCCGTTTTCTAGCACAAAGATTGTTGTAGATAAGGCACAGTTAGAAGATCTTTTAGTAGAGCTTCGTCACCGCACACCTGATGAGATCAAAAAATATCAGAAGATTTTAAACAACAAGGATGCGATCATCAACGATGCAAAGCAGCAGGCAGAGGCTATTATCAGTGCTGCAAACGTTCAGACAAGCGAGATGGTTAACCAGAGTGAGATCACAAAGCGTGCTTATGCAAGAGCAAACGAAATCATCACACAGGCAACACAGCAGGCAAACGAAATTGTTAATAAGGCAATCGAGGATGCAAATGCACTTCGTACAGGTGCAATTGCTTATACTGATGATATGATGGGAAGTATGGAGCAGACTCTTGCACAGGGCTTAGACGGATTAAAGGAAAAGTATGAGGAGATGTTATCCACTATGAATACTACCGTTGAGACAATCAGTGCAAATCGTAAGGAGCTGCCAAAGGCAGAAGATGTAATCATCAGTGCCGCACCTGCAGATACGGCAGAAGAAGAGCAGTCTGAAGAAGAATAAAATTCAGGCTTATAGGCCGCTGCCTGATGCAGCGGTCTTTCCTTTTCTAAGTCTAAATAAGTCTAAATTTAACTATTCAGAAAAAGAAAACATAGACTGCTGCACAGCCCAAATAAAAAACGCACAAGTATGTAACGAAATATCGGAAAATCAGATTGCTGCCAGGCTTGGCGCACCTGAATATGAACACAGATTCCGCCAAAGCCAAGTAAAAAAAGACAGATGGCTGATTTGTAACGCAAAGAAAGTGTATTGAGGGAACTAATCTTGCTGATCCCAGTTGTCATTTCAAGCATTCCGATTAAGATCGTTTGGGTGGCTGATTGTGGTGCTGCACTAGTTAAAAATTCAGACAGAATCGAGAAAAACATTAAAAGCACACCGATTCGAACTAAAAGAAGCAGGCAAGTATCGCAGATATCATTTAAAGAAGGCTCTTGCAAAGAAGTTTCTTGTACATTTTTTTCAATTGAAATACTGCGTTTTGCTGCGGATTTTAAGAAAAAAAGAAGTGTGCACAGCAAAAAAGAAGCGAAAAACGGCAGATAGGCACATAAAAGAAAAACAAAACGTATTTTTGCAGGCAGCGCAAGCAAAGTAGATGCGACAAAGCCAGATAAAAATAGTGGGCTTGGCAGCTGAACAAAGCAAACAATCCACCGAGCTGTCCGCTTGGAGAGAAGTTTGCTGGCGTAAAGACCGCTGCATGTCAGAGCGCCCATCGGACTTCCGCACAAAAGTCCACTTAGAAAAGCCGTGCCAGCTGGAAAAGGAAGATGTTTTAATGCGGATTGTATGGACTTTCGGCTAATCAAAAATGATGCGGCAGCCATTGCAGGAAACAGAGCTGGCAAAACCTGCTTGTACCACAGCGAAAGACCTTTCGTGGCGCCGAGCGTACACAGTGCAGGATTATAAATTAAAAATATTAGAAATACGGCAGAAAAAAGAGTAAGAAGCATACAGCCACCAGGCATTTATCTTGCTTTATTTTATGCCAACGATAAGAAAAACATGAGGTGTATATGGAATTACCAGTTTCTTTTTTAGAGAACATGAAAAAACTGCTGTCACCAGAGGAGTTTAATGCATACCTTGACAGCTACAGTGAGGAGCGTGTTTACGGCCTTCGCGTCAATACAAATAAGCTCACGCCAGAAGAATTTGAAAAAATATGTCCATTCGAGATTAAAAAGATACCGTGGATTGATAATGGTTATTATTATAGTGGAAAAGATAAGCCGGCAAAGGATCCTTATTATTATGCCGGTCTGTATTATCTGCAGGAGCCATCAGCAATGACACCGGCACACGTACTTCCTATTGAACCAGGTGATCGCGTGCTTGATATCTGTGCAGCTCCAGGAGGAAAGAGTACTGAGCTGGCAGCAAAGCTTAAGGGAAAAGGAGTTCTAGTAAGCAACGATATCAGTAATTCACGAGCAAAGGCATTATTAAAGAACCTTGAGCTGTTTGGCATTTCAAATGCTTATGTAATCAGCGAGGCACCATACAAGCTTGCAGAGCATTTTGAAGGCTATTTTGATAAGATTCTTATTGATGCGCCATGTTCAGGTGAAGGAATGTTTAGAAAGGAACCTTCAGTTATGAAAAGCTGGGTGGAGCATGGAAATGACTATTTTGTCAAGCTGCAGCAGGAGATTACTTCATATGCATTAAAGATGCTTCGGCCAGGCGGAATGCTGCTTTACTCAACATGTACATTTTCACCGCTTGAAGATGAACAGATTGTGTCACGCATGCTTAAAGAAGATCCAGATTTAGAGCTTGTAGAGCCAGAGTGGTATGAAGGTTTTGACCATGGACACCCAGAATGGTCAGATAACAATCAAGAACTCACAAAATGTGTGCGTATTTGGCCGCATCGAATGAAGGGAGAAGGTCATTTCCTTGCGCTTCTTAAAAAGAAGGGAGAGAGCAGCCGTCTAAAAGAAAGACAGACAGAAAAAGCCAAAATGCCACAGGAGCTTTTCGACTTTTTGCAGACCGTAAAGAAGCCGCTTGCGCTTGATCGTCTGGAGATTCGTCAGGAAAAAGTATTTGTTCATCCAGACTGCAGACGTGATTTAAAAGGTCTTCGTATAATGCGCTCTGGCCTGCTTCTTGGTGAGTGCCTGAAAAATCGTTTTGAACCAAGTCAGGCATTAGCAATGGCGCTTCGTGCAGATGAATATCCAAATGTACTTTATCTGTCAAGAGAGGATGATCGCGTAATTCGTTATTTAAAGGGTGAGACGATTGATTTAAGAGATGAAGAATCTGTAGAAAAGGGCTGGGTTTTGATTTGCGTAGACAATTATCCGCTCGGCTTTGGAAAGGCAGCAGGCGGATCAGTGAAAAATAAGTATCTTGCAGGCTGGAGGTGGATGTAATGGAGTGGCGTCTTGATAAGTTTTTGACACAGATTCCAGTGGGAACGCGCAGCCAGGTCAAGGATATGATCAAAAAAGGACGCGTTTGCGTAAATGGTGTGCACGCATCAAAACCAGAATTAAAGGTAGATCCAGAGAACGACAGCATTACGCTTGATGGAAAGAAGCTTTTTTATTCTCAGTATGCATACTATATGTTAAACAAGCCGGCTGGCGTAATTACAGCAACCATGGATAAGAAAAAAGAGACTGTTCTTGATTTATTAGACGATAAGCGAAAGGATTTATTTCCAGTTGGACGCCTCGATATTGACACAGAAGGACTTCTTTTAATTACAAACGATGGGGAGCTTTGTCACAGACTTCTTTCTCCTAAGCATCACGTTGACAAATGTTATTTTGCAAAAACAGATCTTCCAATTCCGGCAGATGCTGTAAAAAAATTTGAAGAAGGTATAGATCTTGGCGATTTCACATCAATGCCTGCAAAGTTGGAAATTATTGGAGATTGTGAGGCAAAGGTAATTGTTCAGGAAGGAAAATTTCATCAGGTAAAGAGAATGTTCGAGGCAGTTGGAGTAACAGTTGTTTATTTAAAGCGCCTTTCAATGGGAAGCCTTAAGCTAGACGAAACACTTGCACCTGGTGAGAGCCGCGCACTGACACAGGAGGAGCTTGAATGTCTGAAGGAAAGCTGATTGTGAAAAATGCAAAGGGTGTGATCTTTGATTTAGACGGCACACTTGTAGATTCAATGAATGTATGGAAAGAGATTGACATCAGTTATCTGGGAAAGCATGGATATGATGTGCCAGATGATCTTCATGACGAAATTGAAGGAATGAGCTTTACAGAGACAGCTGCCTATTTTAAAAAGCGTTTCTGCCTGAAAGAGACGGTTGACGAAATTAAAGACTGCTGGAATCAGATGGCATATGAAAAGTATTGTCATGAGGTCGCATTAAAACCAGGTGCAGCACCATTTCTTTCTTATCTTCATAAAAATGGATGCAAGATTGCCATTGCAAGCAGCAATTCACGCAAATTGATTCAGGCTGTATTAGAATCGCATGGTATAGCATCATATTTTGAAGCTATAGTGACTAGCTGTGATGTAAAGGCCGGAAAACCAGCACCAGATGTTTATTTAGAAGCAGCGAAGCTTCTTAATCTGAATCCGTGTGACTGTGTTGTGTTTGAAGATATTCCAGCGGGAATCATGGCAGGAAAGGCGGCAGGGATGACTGTATTTGCAGTAGAAGATGAATTTTCAGAGCCGCTTCGCGAGAAAAAGCTTGCGCTTGCCGATGGATGGGTGAGAGATTACACAGATTTCATATAAAACGGAGGACACAGTAGTTATGTTTCGAATAAAAAAAGGTCATCATGGCTATATCAAACGCAAGAAGCGCCTGCTGTTAGGAGAGGTACTTGGTCTTTTAATCGGCATTATAGGTCTTGTGGTGATTGGCGTTGTGACAACAGGAAGCCGCAAAAATCTGCTTACAGTTGTGGCTATGGTTTCAGTAATACCAATGGTAAATCAGCTTGTCATTTTGATTGCACTTTGGAAATATCAGCCGTGCCCAGATAAGGAGTATGAGCAGGTGGCATCTATTGTAGGTAAAGGAATTTTAGACACTGAGCTTGTCATTACATCAAAAACAGATAAGTCATTTTTGCTTGACTATGCGTGTATTCATGAGAAAGGTGTCTTCTGCTATTGCTCTGATAAGAATGTATCAGAAAAAAAGACAGCTGAGTATATAAAGAGCTTTATGAAGGCTAATGACTTAAAGACGGATATATTTGTTATCCGTGACTGGAAAAATTATTTAAACCGCATTCGCGAGCTTGAGAAGTGGGATCGCGCTAGCTGTGATGAAAATCTTCTTAAAATCGAAGGTGTGCTGAGAGGAATTGCCATATGAGACAATTGCAAATTCAGGCGGCAGAAGAAGGTCAGCGCTTAGACAAATATTTAAGCCGATATATGCCAGAGGCGCCAAAGAGCTTCTTTTATAAGATGCTTAGAAAAAAGAACATTACCTGCAACAAAAAAAAGTGTGATGGAAGCGAAAAACTTTGCGCGGGAGACTGTATTGAGCTGTTTTTGGCAGAGGACACGATTGAAAAATTCCGTGGAAATACAGATGAAAAAAAAGCTTCCAGTATTCAGACACAGACTCAAAACGTATCGATCTCACCAAAGAGCATTATATATGAGGATGATGATATATTGCTGATAAATAAAGCAGCGGGAGAACTTTCGCAGAAAGCATCGCCAAAAGATGTTTCCATGGTAGAAAAGGTCATTGGCTATGCACTTTCCACACAAAAAGTAACAAATGAGCAGCTGTTAGTCTGCCGTCCTTCTGTCTGCAACCGTTTAGACAGAAATACATCAGGATTAATTGCAGCTGGTTTTTCCATACGAGGTCTTCAGTTTTTATCAGAACAGTTTAGAACAAGAGATCTGCACAAATATTATATGGCGCTAGTGGCAGGCTGCGTAACCAGACAGCAAAAGCTTAAAGGATATCTGTATAAGGATGAAAAAACAAATAAAGTAGAGGTCCACGAGACACTTGAAGAATTTCCAGAGCATCTTAAAAAAGATGCACTTGCGATTGAGACTGTATATGAGCCAGTGGCAGCAACAAAGCAGGCAACGCTTTTAAAGGTGCTTTTAGTGACAGGACGTTCTCATCAGATTCGTGCTCATCTGTCAAGCATAAATCATCCAATCATTGGAGATTCAAAATATGGTGACAGCAGCATAAATGAGCAGTTTAGAAAAAAGGCAGGCACAAAGAGACAGCTTCTTCATGCATATGAGATGGTATTTCCTGTCTGCGAGGGACATTTTTCATATCTGTCCCAAAAAAGCTTTCAGGCACCGCTTCCAAATGATTTTTTAAAGGCAATGGAGTATGCAAAAATCCATGACTGGAAGGAGTAATATGTATGCCAACATGGAAATCAAGAGGACTTAGAGGATCGGCATTAGAGGATATGATCAACTATACGATTGAGCAGTACAGCACAAAAAAGCTTGCGTTAATTCAGAAGATTCCGACTCCAATAAAACCAATCAATATTGATCAGGAGACGCGTCATATAACGCTTGCATATTTTGATCAAAAAAGTACAGTCGATTATATTGGTGCAGTTCAGGGAATTCCAATCTGCTTTGATGCGAAGGAATCTGCAGTTGATACCTTTCCACTGCAGAATATTCATGAGCATCAGGTAAAATTTATGCAGGCAATGGAAGAACAAAACGGAATTGCTTTTATTCTGTTGTATTATACGCACCGTCATGAAGCGTATTATGTGCCGCTTTCTGATATCGTCTATTTCTGGAACCGCGGCAAAAATGGCGGAAGAAAGAGTTTTACATATGACGAGATCGATAAGACACTGCAGATTCCAATAAAAAATGGTGTGTTTTTACACTTTTTGGAGCAGCTTCAGCTTGATCTTTTGCGTCATGCTGATGAGTCAAATGGAAATGGGACTTGACAAATGCAAGCTGCTTCGCTATAATCGTATTTAACATTCATAAATTACCATGGTAGCACGTCAACTTGCTAAAGCGAATGTGCTGCAGGAAATGAGGAAAATATGGCAATCAGTTTACTGCACACACCGGAGGGTGTAAGAGATCTGTATAATGAAGAATGCGCGAAGAAGGAAACTGTCAGCGCAAAAATCGGAGCGGTTTTCCACCGTTTTGGTTATCGCAGCATCCAGACACCATCATATGAGTTTTTTGATATATTTAATAAAGACAGAGGTTCAGTTGCATCAAATCAGATGTTTAAATTTTTTGACCGCGACGGAAATACACTAGTGCTTCGGCCTGATATTACACCGTCAATTGCAAGATGTGCGGCAAAATATTTCATGGATGAGGACATGCCAGTGCGTCTTTGTTATAATGGAAACATTTTCATCAACAACATGAGCTTGCGCGGAAGTTTAAAAGAGTCTACCGTAATGGGCGCAGAGATGATTAACGATACGACAACAGATGCAGATGCAGAGATGGTTGCTATGCTGATTCAGTCTCTTCAGGTCAGCGGTCTGACAGAGTTTCAGGTTGAGATCGGACAGGTTGATTTCTTTAATGGACTAGTAGAAGAAGCAGGCTTTAATGAGCAGGAGACAGACGAGCTTAGAACACTGATTGAGCAGAAAAACTATTTTGGTGTAGAGGAAATGCTTTCGGCAAAAGAGCTTCCTGAACAGTTAAAGCAGGCACTTCTTTCTATGCCAAAGCTGTTTGGAGGCATCAGTCAGATCCATGAGGCAGCGTCTCTTACAGATAATGATAAGGCGCTCAGCGCAATATATCGTCTTGAAAAGCTGTATAAGATTCTTGCTTCCTACGGACTGGAAAAATATATTACGTTTGATCTTGGTATGCTTGGCAAATTTCAGTATTATACAGGAATCATTTTCAAAGCATATACATATGGAAGCGGAACACCTATTGCAACGGGCGGTCGTTATGACAAGCTGCTTTCCCAGTTTGGAAAGGACGCACCATCTATCGGCTTTGGTATTTATGTAGATGAGTTGTTGATGGCTATGTCAAGACAGCAGATTGATATTGACACGGATTATCTTGGAACAATTCTTCTTTATGAGAGAAGTCAAAAGGATCTTGCCATTCGCCTTGCAAATGTATTAAGAGCAGATTCTTGCGTTACGCTTATGAAAAAGTTTTATGAAAAGACAATTGATGACTACATTGCGTATGCGAAGAGAAGCGGTATTGGCGGTATCTTTTATATTGATGAGGAAGGAAAATATGTTGAGGTTATAAATGTACTCACAGATGATCGCAAACGACATTTGCTTTCTGATTTGATTGGAGAAGAAGCATAAGAAGGAGAATACGCTTTATGAGATATATTACATTTGCGCTTGCAAAGGGTCGTCTGGCAAAAAAAGCAATGGAGATGCTGGAGCTTGCTGGCATTACATGCGAGGAGATGAAGGACGAGACAAGCCGTAAGCTGATTTTTGTAAATGAAGAGCTAAAATTAAAATTTTTCTTGGCAAAGGCATCTGATGTTCCGACATATGTGGAATATGGTGCAGCTGATATTGGTGTAGTAGGGAAGGATACCATCCTTGAAGAAGGACGAAATCTATATGAGGTGATGGATCTTGGCATTGGCAAATGCCGTATGTGCGTGGCTGGCCCTGCATCGGCAAGAGAACGCCTTAAGCACCATGAACTGATTCGTGTGGCCTCAAAATATCCGGTCATCGCGAAGGATTACTTCTATAATAAGAAGCATCAGACAGTTGAAATTATTAAGCTGAATGGTTCAGTCGAGTTGGCACCAATCGTTGGTTTGTCTGAGGTTATTGTAGATATAGTTGAGACAGGAACGACGCTTAAGGAAAACGGACTAGAGGTATTAGAGGAGATTTGCCCGCTGTCAGCCCGTGTGGTTGTAAACCAAGTTAGTATGAAGATGGAAAACGAGCGAATCAATAAGATTTTAGCCGGTTTTAAGACTGCGATTGAAAAAAGAAAATAGCAGACAGAGAGGATGGAGCATACATGAGAATCGTTAAGCTTAGCAAGGAATCAAAGGAAAATTTGTTAGCAGATCTGTTAAAGAGAGATCCGAACAACTACGGACAATATGCCGATACTGTACAGGCAATTGTAGATGATGTGAAGGCGCGCGGTGATGAAGCGTTGTTTGAATATACCGAGAAGTTTGACAAGGTTAAAGTGACAAAGGACACCATTAGAGTGACAAAAGAAGAGATTGACGAGGCACTTAAACAGGTCGATCCAAAGCTGATGGAAGTAATGGTAAAATCTATGAAGAATATCCGCGCATTCCATGAAAAGCAAAAGCAGCTCTCATGGTTTGACACGACACCAGACGGCACGATTCTTGGTCAGAGAGTTACACCACTAGACAGTGCGGGTCTTTATGTTCCGGGCGGAAAGGCTGCATATCCGTCTTCTGTTTTAATGAATATCATTCCGGCAGAGGTAGCAGGAGTAAGTCGTATTGTTATGGTGACACCTCCTGGCAAAGATGGAAAGGTTAATCCAGTCACTCTGGTAGCAGCTCACATTGCAGGTGCAACAGAAGTTTATAAGGTTGGTGGTGCGCAGGCAATTGCCGCACTTGCATTTGGTACTGAGTCAATTCCGAAGGTAAATAAGATTGCAGGTCCTGGAAATATTTACGTTGCGCTTGCAAAGAAGGCTGTATATGGTCATGTCAGCATCGACAGCATTGCCGGACCTAGTGAGATCATGGTTCTTGCAGATGAGAGTGCAAATGCAAAGTTCGTTGCAGCAGATCTTTTGTCACAGGCAGAGCATGACGAGCTCGCCTGCGCTATTCTTGTGACAACTAGCATGGAGCTTGCCGAGGAAGTATCAAAGCTTACAGAAGAATTTATCGCAGGATTATCCAGAAAAGAGATTCTGCAAAAGTCTATTGATAATTATGGTTATATTCTTGTAGCAGATTCTATGGACGATGCAGTAGATGTAGTAAATGAAATTGCACCAGAGCATCTTGAAATTCAGACAATAAATCCATTTGAGACAATGACACAGGTACGAAATGCCGGCGCGATCTTTATGGGAGAGTACAGCAGCGAGCCGCTTGGTGACTATTTTGCAGGACCAAATCACGTTCTTCCGACAAACGGAACGGCAAAGTTTTTCTCACCGCTTGGCGTAGATGCTTATGTAAAGAAATCAAGTATTATTTACTACTCAAAGAAGGCATTAAAGCCAGTCAGCGGGGATATTATTCAGTTTGCAGAAAGCGAATACCTGACAGCGCATGCTAATTCCATCCGTGTTCGTTTTGAAGACGACAAAGAGTAATCTGGTATCAAAAGGAGATGAAACTATGCAGCAGCGAATCGGTACGATTACAAGAAATACAAAGGAAACACAAATTACTCTGACCATAAATTTGGATGGCAGCGGAAAGGCAGATATTTCTACAGGGATTGGCTTCTTTGATCATATGTTAAACAGCTTTGCACGCCATGGTCTGTTTGATTTGACAGTAAAGGCAACGGGTGATCTTGAGGTCGATTGCCATCATACGATAGAGGATGTTGGCATTGTGCTTGGTCAGGCGATAGCACAGGCAGTAGGCGACAAAAAGTCTATTTGCCGCTATGGAGACTGCATTCTCCCTATGGATGAAGCACTTATTCTCTGCGCAATTGATTTATCAGGCAGACCATATCTGGGCTATGAAGCATCAATTTCATCAGAGCGCGTGGGAGGATTTGATACGGAGATGGCAAAAGAATTTTTCTATGCTATTTCATATTCAGCATCAATGAATTTGCATATTCGTCAATTGGCAGGCGAGAATAGCCACCATATCATAGAAGGCATGTTCAAAGCCTTTGCAAAGGCACTTGACAAAGCAACAATTGAAGATCCGCGCATTACAGATGTACTTTCAACAAAGGGAAGTCTGTAAGGAAGGATGGTAAAGCTAATGGCAGGTGAAATTATAAACGAGAACGAATTTGTGGCAGTTCCATTTCAGGCAGAGATTTCATGGGACGAGCTAAAAAAGGATGCATCAGGACTTGTTCCGTGCATAGTACAGGATTATAAAACAGGTCAGGTACTAATGTTAGCCTACATGAATGAAGCAGCATATCTTGAGACAGCTGCAACAGGAACCATGTGCTATTATAGCCGCAGCCGCAACAGCAGATGGCTAAAAGGCGAAACAAGCGGTCATTTTCAATATGTGAAATCTCTTTATGCAGATTGTGATAAGGATACGCTTTTAGCAAAAGTAGCACAAAAAGGAGCAGCATGTCATACAGGGTCGTATTCATGCTTCTTTAATAAAGTGACGGAGTAAAATTTTGAAATGCAGAGGCGAGGAGACGTTTAAGCTCTTCGCCTTTTTTGCTGTTTAAGTGTTCCTTTAACAGAATGCATTCCTCGTGAATCACAACGTTAGCAAGGGAAAAACACTTGCGTTGAATTTACATGAATGATATAATAACGACAAGACGCTGTGAGTGCAGCTATCAGCATGTAAAGGGGACGATACGATGGAACTAGACGATCAGGACTTCTTGAAGGAGAAGAGCCAAATAGAAAAGCTGCCAGATTTTGAACAAAAGGCATTTTACATTCAGTGGCTGGATGTGCATAGAGAAAAAACAACTGCGCGTGTGACAGCCCTGTTTTGTTATGCCTCGATTTTGTATAGAGAAGGCGATTTTCGAAAAGTCATAGAAGTTTTAATGCCAGTCGTCATGAATTATAAGAGCTATCCAAACTCCCCAGAACTTGTTTTGTGCTGTAATCAAATGGGGCTGGCAGTGAACTGTGAAGCAGAGTATGAGCTGGCCCGCCACTATTTTCAATTGGCACTTGAGGTTGCAGAAAAGCAGAATCTGGAATCAGTCTATTCCAAATTGCACAACAATATTGGACTAACATATTATGACCAGAACGAATTGGAAGCAGCTGACAGAGAATATGCTCAGGCAGAAAAATGGATTGCGCAAAGTATCAACAAAGAATGGATTGCACCAATGGTCTATGGCAACTGGGCGAATACGATGCTAAAGCAAAAGCGCTGGGCGGATGCCATCGAGTCAACGAATCTGGCACTAGCCTATCTGGATCCGAAGAACGCAGCAGAAGTTGCAGAGGATGAGGAAGTCATCAGTCTGTATATGATCGCGTATTATAAGCTTGGAAGAAAAGAACCGTATGAAGAATACAGGAAAAAACTGCTTGCCATTGAAAATAGACAGGGATTAGGCATTGTCACAATACGTCAATTGCTGGAAGAAGAAATTGGCATAGATGATGAGGCCTTTCTTTTGGCACTCTATCGCGGAGTGGATCGGATTTTTCATATGAGCGCACAGGCAAATGACTGGATTTCGATTCTGATCTGTACAGAAATCAAATATGCGCACGCAAAGGAAAAAGGGGATACGAAAGCCGCCTTAGAAGCACTAGAGCAGAGAGCGCTCGCGCAGACTCATCGAATTGATATGCTGGAAAAGAAGCGCGTAGAAACTCTGATAGAATATATGGACATTGCCAATGAAAAACAAAAGGCATTGGAACAGGCAGAGAGTGCAACCAGTGCGAAAACCAGATTTTTATCGAATATGTCCCATGATATCCGGACGCCTATGAATGCAATTTTTGGCATCACGCAGCTGATGGAACACGATAAAAACGATATGGTGAAGATGGAAGATCACATTCAAAAGCTGCAGGTCTCTAGCCGTTATCTGCTCAGCCTGATCAATGATGTGCTGGATATGAGCAAGATAGAATCGAGTGAGGTTTGCTTAAATCGAGAAGAGATTCATCTGCCCGATCTGATTGCACAGCTAAAAAGTATCATGGATCCGCAGACACATGAGCATCATCAGACATTTGTGATTCATACAGATGAAATGTTATATGAGAATCTGATGGGCGATGCAGTCCGTCTGCGTCAGGTATTTTTGAATTTGCTGTCAAACGCAGTCAAGTATACGCCGGACGGCGGTACGATTACACTAGATCTGACACAGAAGAAGCAAGACAAAAATCATATCCTGCTTGCATTTACGGTGACAGATACCGGTTATGGAATGACACCCGACTTTGTCCAAAATATTTTTAAGCCGTTTACGCGTGCAGAAGATTCGATAACGAATAAAATTCAGGGCACGGGTCTTGGCATGGCCATCACAAAAAGCATCGTGGATCTGATGAGTGGAACGATCACATTACAGAGCGAGCCAGGGAAGGGCAGCTGCTTTTCGGTCACAGTTTTGTTAGAAATCGCACAGACAGCACTTGTTCATTCATCCACAGAAAAGAACGACAGCCAGACTGTCGGGACGATTTTGCAGGGCATGAAATTTTTATGTGCAGAGGACAATGCGCTAAACGCCGAGATTTTGGAGGCCATTCTGGAAATGGAAGGCGCAGACTGCACTATTTATCCGGATGGCAGACAGATTGTAGAAGCATTCGCGCAGGTAAAGCCCGGAGAATACGATGCCATTTTGATGGATATGCAAATGCCGGTCATGAACGGACTAGAAGCTACAGCTGCCATTCGAAACAATAAAAATCAACTGGGGAAAACCATTCCGATCATTGCCATGACAGCCAATGCATTTAGCTCGGACATACAGGCGTGTCTGGATGCCGGCATGAATGCGCATCTGTCAAAGCCGTTGGAAATTGAACTATTGAAACAGACGATGAAGAGCGTAAGCCGCCCTCATAAGGAGCAGTATGAGTAGAAAACGAACCGTTCATCATACCAGACAGATGGCAGTGTACAGGAGGGAACTGCCATTTTATCTGATGCTTCTGCCCGGCACACTGTTCACACTTGTTTTTTCCTACTTTCCCTTATTTGGACTGGTGATGGCATTCCAGAATTTTGTGCCGCTGCGTGGTTTTCAAAAATCTGAATGGGTGGGACTGCAAAATTTTCGCAACATGCTGGCTCTGCCAAACTTCTGGAACGTCATCGGCAACACACTTTTTATTTCAATCTGCAAAATCATACTTGGACTGTTGGTGCCGCTTTTGGTGGCACTGCAGGTAAATGGAGTCATACAACGCAGATGGAAGCAGGCGGTAAGGATAATCTATTTTCTGCCTTATTTTTTGTCATGGGCAGTCGTAAGCGGTATGCTTCGCAGTCTGTTTCAGTACGACGGCATGGTCAATGATCTGCTAGTCAGACTAGGCATGGAACCCATTTTGTTTCTGGGCAGCAATGTCTGGTTTTTGGTCATCGTCATTCTTTCTGATGTGTGGAAGGACATGGGCTATTACCTGCTGTTATTTCTGGCAGCAATTGCAGACGTAGATCCCTGCCTGTTTGAAGCCGCAGCGATGGATGGTGCCAATCGTTTTAAGCGAATCTGGCACGTTACGCTGCCTTCCATCCAGCCGATTGTCATAATGCTGTTTGTGCTTTCCTTAGGTTCGGTGTTAAATGCCGGAATGGAACAGATCATGCTGTTATACAATCCTATGGTGTATCAGCGTGGTGATATCATTGATACATTTGTCTACCGTCTTGGTCTGGTAAATCACCAGTGGTCGCTGTCTAGTGCCGTTGGTATGATGAAATCTGTCCTTTCTCTTTTTCTGGTGCTGATTTCCAACCAGATTGTGACAAAACGGTTTGCGTATCAACTTTTCTAAAGGAGTGTCTCTGTTATGCAGCGAAAGAAAATAACACCATTCCATGTGATGAACAGTCTGCTTCTTGGTCTGCTCGCGATCCTTTGTCTGCTGCCCATCGCACATGTCATTGCATTGTCTCTTTCTGACAGCAGCGAAGTCGCCTCCGGCCACGTGGCGCTGCTGCCACGCGGCATTACACTGGATGCGTACCGCTATGTGATGGAAAATAGGCAGTTTTGGAATGCCTTTTTTGTGACGCTTCGCCGCGTTGTGATTGGTGTTTCCGTGAGTCTGATATTGGTAGTGCTGACAGCATATCCACTTTCAAAACCAGTCAGCCGCTTTCATGGCCGCCCTTTCTTTTCATGGTTTTTTATGATCAGCATGCTGTTTTCTGGTGGTCTGATCCCAACTTACATGGTGATCAGCCAGCTTGGTATATTAGATACGATCTGGGCTTTGACGCTGCCGGGCGCCATGAATGTGGGTTTTATGATTATGATGATGAATTTTTTTCGGGCTGTGCCGCCTGAACTTGAAGATGCGGCTGTCATCGACGGCGCGACAATGTTTCAGATTTTGCGAAAAATTTATCTGCCACTATGCAGACCTTCTATCGCGGTAATTGTCCTGTTTTCCATTGTGGCCAACTGGAATGGCTGGATGGATGGCTACCTGTATATGAACACGCCAGATCACTATCCGCTTCAGACGTATCTGGCTGCCATGCTAATGGAGGCAAGGGCAACGATTGACACCATGATCACACCGCAGCAGCTGACCAGAATGTCAAGCGTAAACGCCAAAACGATAGAGTGTGCGCAGATCTTTTTAGCCGCGCTGCCAATTCTGTGCGTATACCCATTTTTACAAAAACAGGATACCAAGGGGATTTTTTACGACAGAAAATTTTGAATTGCTTTCCAAAGAAAGGAAAACGTATATGAGAAAACAAATCAAATATAGGGTAATGGGATTGACTATGATATTGGCAGTTTCAGCAGGCGGCAGTGTGCAGTCATTTGCAGAAGTGGCATCAAAAGAAAGTCAGGATGCTAAACAGGATTCCCTTCCACAAGGATTGGAGTGGCTGACGCCATTTGATGAGACCGTCAAACTGGATGTTGTGGTCGGATGGTCTGCTGATGATAGTGTTAAGGCAGGCACTACACCAGAAACCAACTCCCTTGTCACCATCGCAAAGGACTATTTAAATATTGAACTCAATTTTTTGTGGATGGTTCCAGACGATCAATTTGAGGATCGTCTGGCACTTTTACTAAGCTCTGGTGAACTTCCGGACATTGTCACCGTGGCCGATGATTTTTATGAATTTATGGACAATGACTGTATGCGGGATTTGACAGATGCATATGAGCAATGCGCAAGTGAGGAACTAAAAGATGTGATGACTTCACTTGGCGATGATTTGACTAATTACTGTTCCAAAGACGGCAAATTGTACGGCATACCGGCTGCACTTGATCCGATTGAGGGGGTTCCGGGTCTATATTACCGTTCAGATTGGCTAGAGGCAGTGGGGATGGAGGAGCCTGACAGCATGGAAGCAGTCAATGAGATGTTGATAAAATTTGCCGAATATGGCGCCTCAATAAATGATGGCAAGAACGTGGCTGGTATTGGAACTGTTTCTGATGTGTTAAATACCAATTTTGCCTTAAATGCTTATTTTCAGGGATACGGTGCGTATCCTAATAAGTGGATCATGCGTGACGGTATGTTGGTAAATGGTACGGTGCAGGATGAAATGTTAGACGCGTTGAATGGATTGCTGGATTTATATGAGCATGGTGCGCTGGCACCGGATTTTGCCACTTGGAATTTTGACCAGCTTTCAGAGAAACTTACAAATGATCAGGTGGGGGCAGTCTATGGTACCTACTATGTCCCGGCATGGCCGTTAAACCAGAACAAAGATGCCAATCCAAACGCAGAGTGGGCAGAGATTGATCTGGCCAGTCTTGGCAGTAAATCAAAGCCCTGTATGGAACAGACAAGTCTGCAGTTTTTCAATGTCGTGACAAAGGATGCACCAGACCACGCAGAAGAAGCCTTGATAAAGCTGTTAAATCTGACATTGGCCGTGCAGGATCATTCTATGGTGGACAGGCGCATCTTTAATGGATTGGATAAAGCAGAAAATGGTGCTTCTGTGTTTTATCTGCCTGTATTTGTCTATTATCCAACGCCATGGGAACGATATCGCGAGGATGTGTGGACGGCGTATGAAAACAAAAACCGCGAATCACTAAAAAATGACAATGAAAAAGAACTGTACGATGCCATGGAGGACTGGCTGACAAATGGAAATCAGTCGAATAAACGCGGCACCTCATGGGGCCTATATGAGAGCCGATTATCGGAAGATATGGGCATTGCGCTGGGAATCAAAGCGCGTGAAAGCGGCTGTTATGAACCCGATTATTTCTATGGCGCAGTTACCAAAACACAGGCGAGGGCAGCTTCAACATTGTCTGACATGACAACTTCGTTTGTAATTGATTACATTCTTGGCCAGAAAACAGAGAACGACTGGGCAGGATTCAAAGCAAGCTGGAACGCTCTTGGCGGCTCAGACTGGACTAAAGAAGTCAATGAGCAGTATGCCAAGATTACGATAAATTAAATTAAAAAACAAGGAACAAACTAAAATAAACAAAAATAGGAGAAAATGATTGTGGAAAAAGACATGTTCGGCGTAAGCCGCCTTAAAGTAAATCTACATATGCACACGACACTTTCTGATGGCTCAAAAACACCAGAAGAAGCGGCAGAAATTTATAAAAAAGCAGGATATGATGTAGTTGCGATTACAGATCATTGGATTCATCGTGATAGTGGAGAGATTGGTGGTCTGCGTATTTTATCAGGAGCTGAATATAATATTGGCGGAGGCGATGCCAGCACTGGTGTATACCATATTCTTGGTATAGGATGCAGCAAAAAGCCAAATCTGACACAGGAGGCAGGACCACAAAAGATTATTGACGAGGTTCACCGCTGTGGCGGAATTGCCATATTGGCGCATCCGGCATGGTCATTAAATACGGCGCAGCAGGCAGCAACACTTAGTGGTGTGGACGCTACTGAAATTTTTAATTCTGTATCTGATGAGGGTGAGTCCTCACGTCCATATTCTGGTGATTTTGTTGATACAGCAGCATGTCAGGGTTTATTTTATCCATTGGTTGCAGATGACGATACGCATATGTATAACGGCTGTGACGATACAAAGGCATGGATTATGCTTGAAGCCAAGATTACAGATTCAGATGAGGCACTATTACAGGCAATTAAAGAAGAAAAGTTTTACGCAACACAGGGACCAGAGATTCATATTAGAAGAAATGGCGATGAGATAACAGTACTATGCTCACCAGTCAGCCGCATTTCCTTCTTTTCAAATGCCGTATGGGCACCAGAGCGTGGTCATAGAGGAACAGGACTGACAAAGGCAGTATGCCATGTACAGCCATGGGAGAAATTTATACGTGCAGAGGTAACAGACGAACAGGGAAGAAAGGCCTGGAGTAAGGTGATTAGGCTGTATTAAGAAATATTGGAAAATTAATAGAGAGGGGGAGCAGTATGCCGTTACAAATTATTCGTAACGATATCACAAAATTAAAAGTAGATGCAATCGTTAATGCTGCAAACAGTTCTCTGCTTGGCGGAGGTGGTGTAGATGGCTGCATTCATAGGGCAGCAGGCCCAGAGCTTCTTGCAGAATGCAAAACATTACATGGATGCGAAACAGGAAGTGCAAAGATCACAAGAGGGTATAAGCTTCCTTGCAAGTATGTGATCCATGCTGTTGGTCCACGCTGGCAGGGTGGAAAATATCATGAAAAGAAACTTTTGGAATCCTGCTATCGCACATCACTGGAACTTGCAAGAAAATACGAGTGCGAATCTGTTGCGTTTCCATTGATTTCGTCTGGAATATACGGTTACCCCAAAGATCAGGCATTAAAAGTGGCTGTAGATACGATTCAAGACTTTTTGATGGAACAAGAGCTTCAAGTATATCTTGTCATTTTTGATCGTAATTCGTATCAGATCAGCGAAAAACTATTTGATGATATTGCTTCTTATATAGATGATCGCTATGTAGAAGAACATGTTGATCTGGTAGCGGAAGAGGCAAGGTATCTTGCGACTGAGGAAGAGATTTTTCCAAAGGCAGTATATCCTGTAAAAAAGAAAACATTAGAGGAAGCACTTAAGCAGCTTGATGAGAGTTTTTCGCAAATGCTTCTGCGAAAGATTGATGAAAGTGGAATGACAGACGCTCAGTGCTATAAGAAAGCAAACATTGATCGAAAATTGTTTTCTAAGATTCGCTCCGATAAGTTTTATAAGCCGTCCAAGACAACAGTTCTAGCATTTGCATTAGCGCTGGAATTGCCTCTTTCAGAGATGCAGGACATGCTTCAAAAAGCAGGTTTTGCGCTTTCTCATTCAAGCAAATTCGACATTATTGTAGAGTATTTTGTTGAACAGGGCAATTATAATGTCTATGAGATTAATGAGGCATTGTTTGCCTTTGACCAGAGCCTCATTGGAGGATAATAGATAACATTAAGTAGTAATATCAAATTTGAAAATGTCGCTTCTCATGCGACCATTCCAATAAAAGAAAATGCTATCATGTGGTTGTGAGGTAAAAAACCAAGCAGCCATTTTTATATGGTAATTAAAATACGCCCAAGTGGCGAGATAATTGGGAGGAAAGGCACATGAGAAAGGATTTGACAGAACTTGTTTTTATTATTGACCGCAGCGGTTCCATGAGTGGATTAGAGAGCGATACCATTGGTGGATTTAATTCAATGATTAGAAAGCAGAAACAGGCAGAGGGAGAAGCATTGATCTCAACGGTTTTATTTGACAATGTGAGCGAGGTCTTGCATGATCGCGTAAATGTGAAGGATATTCAGCCAATGACAGAACACGACTATACGGTACGAGGAACAACAGCTTTATTAGATGCAATTGGCGGAGCAATTCATCATATTGGAAATGTCCATAAGTATGCACGCCAAGAAGATGTACCAGAGCACACCATGTTTGTAATCACGACAGACGGAATGGAAAATGCCAGCCGGTATTACAGCAGTGACAAGGTCAAGAAAATGATCGAGCGCCAGAAGGTAAAGTATGGCTGGGAATTTCTTTTCCTGGGAGCAAATATTGACGCAGTAGAAACAGCAAGTCACTTTGGAATAGGAGCAGACCGTGCAGTCAACTATAACTGCGACAGCGAGGGAACAGCATTAAATTACGAAGTAGTCAGTGATGCAATTTGTTCTGTAAGATGCAGTGCACCGTTAAAGTCAGACTGGAAGAAACGGATAGACGAGGACTATAAGAAGAGGGGGAGAAAGAAGTGATTTGATCTGGAAATTGAAGCGCCTTTCTTGTATAATGGTAACTATTCAAAGCCATGCAAAATTGTGTTTTGTGAGAGGTCTAAATAAATTACCGCATAAAAACAGGAGATTCGCCATGAATGTTAAAATAATACGCTCAAACAGAAAGACGCTAGCAATCCAGATCAATCCAGATTTATCAGTGACAGTGCGAGCACCAATGTATGCGCCTCAAAGCGATATTGAGCGTATTTTAAGAGAGAAAGAAAGCTGGATACAAAAACATATCGAGAAAATCAGAGGGCAGGAAGCAAAGAAGAAGGAAACACAAGGCGAGTCTGTGGAACGTGAGTATTTGACAAATGAGGAGATTAAAAAACTTGCAGACAAAGCCTTGCAGCACATTCCGAAGCGAGTAAGCTGTTATGCAAAGCAGATCGGTGTTACATATGGAAAAATAACAATTCGCAATCAAAAGACAAGATGGGGGAGCTGCAGCAGCAAAGGAAATCTTAATTTTAATTGCTTGCTAATGCTGACACCACCAGAAGTGATTGACTATGTTATCGTGCATGAGCTGTGTCATCGAAAAGAAATGAATCATTCAGGGGCATTTTGGGCAGAGGTAGAGAAGGTACTTCCTGACTATAAAAAGCAGGTCAAGTGGCTGAAAGAGAATGGAGGACAGATAATAGGGAGGATGAAATGAGAAATTAAATAGGACAGACAAATTGTATTGACAATCATAATAAGATACAATATAATAAAAGTGCTTTACAAGTATGTTGTAAAGGAATGGTATTGTTGTCAACAGTTCTAACAAACATTTATAAGAAATGGTTTGAGGCTGTCTGATACTGGTCACCGTGACCAGAATTAAGATTGTAATGAACATGACGATAATCTCCTGCTTAGTTGTAATTATACCGCAATTAAGTATTGCAGTTAATTGGATAGCTGGCAATCAAAAATAAAGGCATGCCTTTCATATGATTACTAAGTTTTTTCGTATACCCATCGGCTAAGGAATGCTATCCTCCATGTCGGTGGGTATTGCATTATGGGGGAAAAAGAATGAATGTACAAGAGTGGTTGGATAACCCAAAAACAATACAAAAAAGCAAAAAGGGATATGCTCACTTTGATTATAGAATTGATATAACAAAAGCAGCAGAATTCATTAAAAACCCAGAAAATGTTGCTCATTACGGATTTTATCCGTTTATTCATTATACAATGAAAATGAATAAATATAATGCAAAAACTGGGAAAAAACTTAAAAAAAGAGAAATTTGCTATGCGGCTCACTTAGATCGCTGTATTTATCAATATTATGCGTGGGGGTTAAATGAGCTTTATAATAAACGGATAAGAAAACTAGGCATAGAAAAAGTGCCAGTAGCTTATAGAACAGATTTAAGTGAAAGCAATATACAATCCGCAAAAAAAGCATTCGATTTTATAAAGGAAAATCCACAATGCTGTGTAATGATTGGAGACTTTACAAATTTTTTCGATAGCCTTGATCATCAATATTTGAAACAACGATGGGGCGATTTAATAGAAAGTGTGCAACTTCCACCAGATCATTACGCCGTATATAAAAATATCACAAGATATAGTACATGGGAGTTAGATGATTTATTGGAATTAAATGATCTTAGTGATGTAAAAGGAAAAATTAGAAAGCTGAATGAGAAAAAAGTAGTTTTGACGAAAGAACAATATAAAGCAAATAGAAAACATATTAAGAAAAATTCAGTGTCATATGGAATTCCACAGGGATCTCCAATAAGTGCTGTATTAGCTAATATTTATATGTTGGATGCAGATGCGTTAATTTATCAGGCAGTTATGAAATGCAAGGGATTTTATATGAGATATAGCGATGATTTTATTGTTGTATTACCAGAGGAAAATCAGATTGATACATTCAAAAGTATTATTGATATTATAAACGCAATTCCAGGTTTGAAGTTAGAAAATAGGAAAACACAGTTTTTCCAGGTAGATACACCAACCGTTATTAATATTGGAAAATCTTTCTCTATAGATGCAGATGATTCGCAAAAGAAAATTAATTTTCTTGGCTTTTCGTTTGATGGAAAGAATATATTTGTACGAGCTAAGACAGTTAGCAAATATTATTATCGTATGAATCATAAAGCTAAAGTAATTGCTAAAAATAGGGAATTAAAAGGTGCAGATAAGCTTTATCAAAGATATTCAGAGCGAGGAGCGTTTGGAAAAAGAGGGAACTTTTTTACTTATATTAATAATGCTGAACGCGAATTTGGAAAAGATGAAAAAATTCGATATGATGTAATGAATCATATGAGTAAAATAAGAAGAAGTCTTAATAATCAAAGTCGTGAATGACATGAAAAAGATTACTAAATTTACATATTTCTATTATCATCTTTAGTTGAACAACATGATAAAGTAAGAAGCGGCAACTGCGAAAGCAGGGGCCGCTTCTTACTTTTCTTTTAAAAAGGAGTAAACGAAATATTTGAAATTTATGATATTAGATTGCTTGAAATACAATTTTATGGCATAATAACAGTTATGACAAATAAATAATCATTGGAGAGCCATTTGAAATTGTTTAATAGGATTTTGTCTAATGATTATTATAGAACATTATATCAGATCTCAAAGAATGGAGAATATAGCAATGGCAGAAAAACAGAAGATGGATGCGATGTGGGATGACTCCCCAATTGACGTTTCTACAGAGGTAAATTTTATCTGGTCTATCGCAAACAAGCTGCGAGGTACATACCAGAGCGATAAATACAAAGATGTAATCATTCCGATGGTTATCATCCGCAGATTTGAGTGCGCATTGGCACCAACAAAGCAGAAAGTAGTAGACCAGTTCAAGGCGAATCCGGCATATCCGGCAAAGGCGATGTATCGTGTATCCGGATATCAGTTCTACAACACCAGTGAGTTCAACCTGGCTGAACTGGTAAACGATGCAGATCATCTGGCTGCAAACTTTAAGTCCTATATCAAAGGATTTTCTACAAATATTCAGAATATCATTAAGAATCTGGATTTTGATAAACAGATCGACAAGATGGACAAGAACAATCGTTTGCTTAGTGTAGTGAAAGCTTTCTCAGAATTGGATTTGAATCCAGTGACAATCGATAACGTGAAGATGGGATACATCTTCGAGGATTTGATTAGAAGATTTTCTGAAAATGCTGAGGCTGGTGATCACTATACTGGAAGAGACATCATTAAGTTGATGGTCAATATTCTGTTGGCAGAGGGATGCGATGATATATTTGACGATGGAAAGGTCGTTACTGTATTGGATCAGGCGTGCGGAACTGGTGGTATGCTTTCTACTAGCTATAACTTCATTAAACGCTACAATCCGTCAGCGGATGTGCGACTGTTTGGACAGGAAATAAATCCAGAGTCGTATGCTATCTGTTTAGCTGAGATGATGATTAAGGGACAGAATGCGGAAAATATCTGTTATCAAGACACCATGAAGGCTGATCAATTCAGGGAAACTAAGATGCGATTCGTTATTGAAAATCCACCATTCGGTACACCGTGGGGCGGTAAAGATGCAGCAGAAGGTGTAGAGCAGGCAGTTAATGATGAATATACAAGGGGCTTCGACGGTCGCTGGGGTGCGGGTCTTCCTGGTTCTGGCGATATGCAGATGTTGTTCTTGCAGTCTGCCGTAGATAAGATGGATGATAATTTTGGTCGTGCTGCCATTATTGAAAATGGTAGTCCATTGTTTTCTGGCGGTACATCATCTGGAGAGAGCCAGATTCGCCGCTGGCTGTTGGAAAAGGACTTGATTGAGGCAATCGTTGCACTGCCTACAGATCTTTTTTACAACACTGGTATTGCTACATACATTTGGGTACTTTCTAAGAATAAGAGACGCGAGAGAAAAGGTAAGATTCAGTTGATTGATGCATCAGGACTCTATAGCAAATTACGCAAGGCATTAGGCAATAAGAAAAATGAAATCTCACCGGAGAATCGTTCTGAGATTACGAAGCTGTATGCGGACTTTGCTGAAAATGAGTATTGCAAGATTTATAAAAATGAAGAGTTTATCTATCGTGAGTACACCGTGATGCAGCCACTCCAGAGAAGCTATGCCATCACAGGAGAGAGAATTGAAGCAATGCTGTCAAAGGGGGCACTTTCTTCTCTTTACGATCAGGCTAAGGTGGATGAACTGGAGAATATGGAAGAGCTGTCCGGTAAGGATTTAAAGAAGCTGGAAAATTACCAGAACAACCAGCCGGTTTATGAAGCAATCATTTCGGCACTGCAGGCAGCAGTATCAGAGCCGGTTTATAATTCACCAAAAGCATTTATGCCGGTGCTGACAAAGGCCCTTGCAAATGCAACAGCAGATAAGAAGCTGCTTGATAAGATTGCGGATGGTTTGTCTGTCATGGATAAGGATGCTGAAATTCAGAAAGATAAAAAAGGCAATATTCTCTATGATAAGGAAACCAAAGATACAGAGCTGGTGAAATGGGAAGAAAGCATCGACGATTATATGACGAGAGAAGTACTGCCGCATGTCCCGGATGCTAAGGCATTCTTTGAAGAGGATCTGGGCAAAAAGAAACCAGTCATAAAGACCGGTGCAGAGATTCCGTTTACACGCTATTTCTATAAGTATCAGCAGCCGATACCAAGTGAAGAACTGGAAGTGAAGTTTATGGATTTGGAGCTTTCTGTTTCTGACCGCGTGTCAAAGTTGTTCGAGTAAGGCGGTGAAGATATGCGAGAGATGAAGGATAGTGGGATTGAATGGATTGGTGAGATTCCCAAAAGATGGGAAAAAATAAATTTAAAATATATATGCGATTTCAAGACTGGGGGGACTCCACAAAATAAAAAAGGAATCGATGTAGACGGTGATTATAAATGGATAACACCAGCAGATTTTATTGAGTCCTATCGTATAACAGATAGTAATCAATATATTTCGGCTAAGGCAATATCTGATAATGGATATACTTTGTTTCCTGCGAATTCAGTGTTATTAGTTTGCATTGCATCTGTTGGGAAAGTTGGAATTATTGATAAATCGTCTTATTCGAATCAACAAATAACAGCATTGAAACCCAATAATTTGTGTTGTTCTAAATATCTAATGTATTCACTTGTTGCGTCTGCACAAAAAATACAGTTTGACGCATCAAGTAATGTTGTGCCTATTGTTAATACAAAATATTTGCAGGGATTTACAATTCCATTTCCAACTGTTGTCGAACAGAGAATGATTGCGAATTTTCTCGATGCCAAGTGTGCTGAGATTGATGCGCTCACAGCGGATATTCAAACTCAGATTGACACTTTGGAGCAATATAAACGTTCTGTGATTACTGAGGCAGTAACCAAGGGATTGAATCCAGATGTTGAGATGAAGGACAGTGAAAATCAATACTGGGGCAACATTCCGACTAATTGGCATTTGTCGGACATTAAATATTTGTTTGAAATTGTAAAGCGGATTGCAGGTAAAGAAGGGTATGACATTTTATCAGTTACGCAGAAAGGTATAAAGATTAAGGATATTTCGAATAATGAAGGACAGGTAGCGGAAAGTTATGCAAATTATCAATTTGTATATCCTGATGACTTCGTCATGAATCATATGGATCTTCTAACGGGGTGGGTAGACTGTTCTAAATTATTTGGAGTGACAAGCCCAGACTATCGCGTTTTTAGGTTGCGAGACAAAAATAACAGCCTGAATTACTACAAGTATATTATGCAGACTTGTTACATGAATCGAATATTCTACTCATTAGGACAGGGAGTTTCCAATTTGGGACGCTGGAGATTGCAGACATCATCATTTAGCAATTTTATGGTTCCAGTACCTCCGGTAGAAGTTCAGGAAAGCATAGCCAATTATTTGGATAAAAAGTGTGCCGAGATTAATGATTGCATTGGTGATAAACAGAAGCAGTTAGAAATACTTGTAGAATACAAAAAATCCCTGATCTATGAATACGTTACGGGAAAGAAGGAGGTGCCAGCTATATGATCAGACAAGGCGGGTGGTACTGGTATCTTTCCGGTGAAGAGGCCAAGCTTGAAAGGCACAAATGCGGCAAGTGGATGTATTTTTTTGAAGATCAGTCATTTGCACAGCAAATATGCGAGAAGGCCATTGCGGAGCACGTATGCTATGAGTGCAAGTGTACCGACATGGAAGTGCAGCTGGCTCTGACGGGAGTGATTTGTTTTTACTTGAATGGTGATGATATTGAGAATCATAAGCGTGTGATTCAGTTTATGATGGACAATGATCTGATTCGGAAAACCAAGACAGGCAGATACTATAACAACAGTTTCAAGTTTGATGACCAGACTCGTGCCGGTGAATATGGAGCTGATTTTGAAGGAAAGATCAAACTGAATGAGTTTATTGATTTAAAAACTGGCAGCTGGATCAGAGAGGAGGCTTAAAGCGAATGGATGATAATAATATACGTGAGCTTGACATGGAACAGCAGGATACGGACGGTATTGCGAAAAGAGCCACAGAATATCATAAGCGCCTGATCCATCAGACATCCATTGTTTCTGAGAAGGAATATCAGAAGTTCTTGATAGAACGTTTGGAAAAAGACAACGATTTTGTAGCCCGTAAGGCTACAAATTTTGACCGCTATTATGCCGTGGATCGTGAGATGCTCTTTAAATTCTTGAACGATACACAGCCTGATACAATGGATTATCTGCGTAAAATTTACAAAGACGATCTGGAGGAGACGATTGTTAGCTTCATCAATGCAGAGACCACTAAGACTCGTGGCAGTCTGATTGAAGTGCTAAAGCATGGTATCGAACTATCTAATCAGAAGATTGAGCTTATGTATACCAAGCCTGCGACTACTTTTAATCCAGAGTTGACAAAGAAATATGGGCAGAATATTTTCTCTGTTATGGAGGAAGTTTGGGCCAGCGACAAGGAAAGAATCGATGTGGTTATTTTCCTGAATGGTCTGGCAATCATGGCATTTGAACTGAAATGTAATGCTGCTGGACAGTCTTATCAAGATGCGATTTATCAGTTTCGCACCGACCGCAATCCGAAGACAAGACTTTTTCGATTCAAGGCTGGAACTCTTGTGAATTTTGCTATGGATTTAGAAGAAGTATACATGACAACTAAGCTTGATGGTCAGGCAACATTCTTCTTGCCTTTTAACATGGGTAATGGTAATGGAGTTACAGCAGGGGCTGGCAATCCAGTATTTGAAGATAAATACAGCGTTTCTTATATGTGGGAGGATATTCTTACAAAAGATACCATTTTGGATTTAATCAGCAAGTTTATTTTTGTGGAAGTAAAAGAAAAGGTTGATGAAGAAACCGGAAAAGTAAAGCGTTCGGAAAATCTGATTTTTCCACGTTATCACCAACTGGATGTTATACGTAAGGTACTGGCTGATGTACGTGAGAACAAAACAGCACAGAATTATCTGATTCAGCATAGCGCAGGTTCTGGTAAGACTAATTCAATCGCCTGGTTAGCACATCGTCTAACATCTCTGCATGATGCCAACAACAAGATTATCTTTGACAATGTTGTTATTGTTACAGATCGTGTTGTTGTAGATAGACAGCTTCAGAAAGCTATTATGGGAATGGAGCATAAGGCTGGTCTGATTCGTGTGATGGATGACAAGTGTGTATCTGCTGACCTTGCCATTGCTTTGAACGGCAATACAAAGATCATTGCTACGACGATTCAGAAGTTTCCATATATTGTGGACAGTGTGGCGAATCTTAAGAATAAGCGGTTTGCTGTCATTATTGACGAGGCACATTCTTCAACTGCTGGTAAGGATATGGCCGCAATTACCATGACGTTAGGTTCTGGAGAAGATACAGAATATGATGTGGAAAATTTAATTTACAGTGAAATCAAGCGAAATGGTAAGCAGCCCAATGTGTCCATGTTTGCTTTTACGGCAACACCAAAGCCTACAACCATTCAGCTCTTCGGGCATCAGAATACAAAGGGTCAGAAGGAAGCTTTCCATGTGTATTCTATGAAGCAAGCTATTGAAGAAGGATTCATTCTGGATGTGCTGCAAAACTACACGGAATACTCAACATTTTACCAAATTAATAAAGAAATTGAAGAAGATCCTCGTTGCAAGACCAATGAGGCAAAACGTCAGATTGCTCGTTTTATAGAGCTGCATGATACGAATATCGCGCAGCGCGTAGAAGTAATTGTAGAGCATTTTCGTACTACAGTCATGAAGGAACTGGGCGGGCAGGCGAAGGCAATGGTGATTACTGCTTCTCGTCAGAGTGCTGTAAAGTATCGTCAGGCATTTGAAAATTATATTGCGAAGAAGGGATATGAGGGCATTCATGCACTGGTGGCTTTCTCTGGAAAGGTAAAACTCGCAGATGATGAGCAGGAGTATACAGAAGCATTCATGAATGGATTCACGGAAGACCGCCTTACAAAAGAATTTGATACAGATAAATATCAGGTGCTGCTAGTAGCAAATAAATATCAGACCGGATTTGACCAGCCGAAGCTTTGTGCTATGTATGTTCTGAAAAAACTGAAAGGTGTTAATGCGGTACAGACATTGTCCCGGTTAAACCGTATCTGTGCACCTTATGATAAAAAGACGTTCGTGCTGGATTTTGTAAATAGCTATGAAGATATCAAATCTGCTTTCGCGCCATATTATACAACGACATTACTGGCCAATTCTGTAACACCGAGTGCGGTATATGATCTGGAAGCTAAGATTGACGCTTATGGCATATTAGATCCGGCTAATATCGAAGCGGCTAACGATATTCTGTATGCCGACAAAGTGAATGGTAAGCAGAAACAGAGATTAACCTTTTTCCTTCAGAAGAGCAAGAAGTTGATTGAACATTATGAATACAATACACAGCGCCAGTGCGTAGCAGATATGAGAAGCTTTGTACGCTTCTATGAATTTCTGTTGCAGGTGTCCAGTTTTGAGGACACGGATTTACATAAGAAATATAACTTTGTATCTTATCTATTAGCTTATATTAATATTAAGCATCCAGGTGGTGGATTCAATTTGGATGGAAAGATTAAAGCAACGAACTTTGTGCAGAAGAAGGGTGAGGAGCATAAGTCGGCAGATCTGGTGGCAGCTCCAGTTATGAAGCTTCCGACAGCAGAGCACTTCGGTTTGACGGAAGACAAGGAAAAAAGACTTTCTGAGATTATTGATGAAATTAACAGTCGCACCGGCAAAAAATATGACAACGATGTTGTTGTGAAGGCAATGCTGCAGATCAGGGATATTTTGATGAAGTCAGATAAGCTTAAGACAAGTGCTCGCAACAATACACAGCAGGATTTCGAGTTCACCTATTTTGATGATATCGATGATGCTTTGATCGAAGGATTGTCGCAGAATCAGGATTTCTTCTCTATGCTTCTGTCAAATGATGAAATGAAGCGACAGGTGCTTGGAATATTTTCAGATGAAATATATAAGAGCCTTCGCAACGCAGAAAGATAAGGGGTGATTTTCAATGTTCAATAAAATGCGGCTTAAGGCAGCACTCGTCGAATACAAGAAACGGTTTGTACAGATCCAATGGCCAGATGAAAAATATAAATGGGAAGCTGTGAAATGCTTTCAAGTGAACTGGAATGTAAATGCTGATGACTTTGCGGCGATGCTTACAAAGGCACTGTCGCAGACAAGCAATCTTCTGGCTTCCGTGAATAATTTTCCAGCAAAAATGATTACCAAGTTTGGTGAGGTTGCTCAGGAAGAAGTAAGAGGTATGTTCATTGAGCTGTTTGATGAAGACAAGGATGTATATGAGCGTATTAATGCATTCAAGCAGAAATCAAACAGTCTCCTTGAAAGATACGGCAATGGTGCAGCGCAGCATTATCAATATGAGAACGCGATAAGCACGTATCTGTGGCTGCGCTATCCAGACAAATATTATATTTATAAGCTAATGGAAGTAAAGGCGGTTTCAAATGAATTGGAAAGCAGTTATACATTCAAAAAAGGAGCGTATGCAGATAACATTCATAATTTCCTTGCTTTTTATAATGAAATTTGTGACGAGCTGAAGCAAGATGATGAACTAAAAAACATGTTGGCTTCGCAGATTACCGGAACGTGTTACCCTGATCCAGAATTAAGGACGCTTACGATGGATGTCGGATTTTTTATCAGCAGATATTTGAATAAGGATGAGACAGATTCGTCATCAGGCGAGTGGTGGCCGACAGATTATACACCAGCATTATCGGCAGATGACTGGGAGGCACTTTTAAATGATGCAGAGATATTTACTGATAGCAGTCTTGAAATCATGAAGCGTATGCTTGATTATGGTGGGCAAGCCACATGTACGCAGCTTGCCATAAAGTATGGTGAGAGCAAAAACTTCTATAATGGAGGTTCATCAGCTTTAGCAAGAAGAGTTGTTAATAAGACAGGATGTCCAATATTGTTGCGTGACAACGATAATAGCAAATGGTGGCCAGTTCTTTATGTTGGCAAAGCTGCTAAGAAGGATGAAGAAGGAATCTATGTTTGGAAACTTAGAAATGAGCTGGAAGAAGCTCTTGGACGAGTTGATTTGTCAAAAGTCAATTTGTATGCAAATTTGAAGCCTAATTTTTGGAAGATAAGTCATGGTAATGACTGTATTTCAGAAGCAGAAGCCGAAGCATTTGAGAAGAGACAGGTCATTGTTGTTCATAGGGATACAGCTGCAAAGGGTAAGTCAAAAGTGTCGCAGGGTGAAGATTTCATGGCGACAATGAAGAAAGGCGATTTCTTTTATTTGTGTCGTGGCAATAGCATAAGACTTTTGGGACGTATTGACTCGGATGAGGTTAATGAAAATCCTGAGAAACAAGATGGTTGGTGTGAGAGAAGTTATACTGTTATCGCTAAGTCTCGTGATACAAGTGCTTATACTGGAGATAAGAAGTGGTGGACTCCTAATGATAATTCTACTTGTATTATTGTGCCGATAAGTGAAACACAGTTATTTGAAGATTATATTTTGAAACCATATTTTGATATTACAAAAGAAGATCTTTTGAAAAATGATACATCGGGATTGCATTATTGGTTTTTGAATGCAAATCCTAAGATTTGGAGCATGTCAAGCATGCCAATCGGCGAAGTACAGGATTATACACTTTACAACGATAACGGTAATAAGCGAAGGATATTCCAAAATTTTCTTGATGCAAAGGCTGGGGATATGGTAATTGGTTATGAATCAACGCCGGTAAAGCAGATTGTAGCGATTCTTCGTGTCAGTGCAGAACAGGATGGACAGAAAATCTACTTTGAAAAGGTGGAAGGATTGTCTTCACCGATTGATTTTTCAATGTTGAAAGAATGCCCAGAACTTGAGAAAATGGAATATTTCTCTATGACACAAGGCAGCTTGTTTAAGCTTACGCGCGGAGAGTATGACTTCATTATCGATATGATTCGAGAAGAAAATCTAACTCCATCAGATAATGGTAATGCGAAATATACAAAAGCAGATTTCCTGAGAGATGTTTATATGACAGAAGCAAAATATGATCGGTTGAAAGCTGTATTGGAGAAGAAAAAGAATATCATTCTTCAGGGAGCACCTGGTGTTGGAAAGACCTTTGCGGCTAAAAGGTTAGCTTATTCTGTCATGGGAGAAGTTGATGACGACAGAATTGAATTTGTTCAGTTTCATCAAAACTATTCTTATGAAGATTTCATGATGGGATACAAGCCTGTGGGAGAAGGCTTCGAGCTAAAATATGGCATTTTTTATAGATTCTGTCAGAAAGCAGCCAACCATCCGGACAAGGATTATTTTTTCATCATTGACGAAATCAATCGTGGCAATATGAGCAAGATTTTCGGTGAATTGCTGATGCTGATAGAAGCAGATTACCGTGACAAGAAAGCAACACTTGCGTATAATGGGCTGAGTTTTTCAGTTCCGAAGAGAGTACATATCATAGGAATGATGAATACTGCAGACCGAAGTCTGGCTATGATTGATTACGCTTTGAGACGTAGATTTAGTTTCTTTGATATGGAGCCGGGCTTTGATTCAGAGGGATTTATCAATTACCAGAATAGCTTTGCAAATGATACATTCAATACACTTATTGAACGCATTAAGGAACTAAATAGGGAAATTGCAGCGGACAAGTCGCTGGGGAGAGGTTTTTGTATTGGCCACAGTTATTTCTGTAATGCGGATGATTGCATAGAAGAATGGATGAAGGACGTTGTTGATTTTGATATTTTGCCGATGCTCAGTGAATATTGGTTTGACGATAGTTCAAAATTGCAGCGGTGGGAGAACATCTTGCACGGTGTATTTCAATGACAAAGGATAAGAGTATATTAATAAACAACATATACCATATGCTGTCCTATGCCTTCCAAACTTTGAATCAGGGAAATTATGATGATTTAGCAGTTGAATCTTTTGATGAGATGTATGATCTGTTGGCGGCAATTCTCGCAAAAGGTATTGGAATTCAGTTGAAGCAAGGTCTCTATAGAGAATACATAAATCGTCAGGAAGAATTGCCTGTTATGCTTGGGAAAATCAACATGCCAGGAACAATTAAAAATCGTCTGGCACATGAGCTATTGCTGACATGTGATTTTGATGAGCTGTCTGAGAATAATTTATTGAACCAAATACTCAAGACAACAGTCATGTTGCTGTTGAAAAATGTAAAAGTAAAAGCTGAGTATAAAGATGATTTGAAAAAGAAAATGCTGTTCTTTTCTAATGTGGATATGCTGGAGCCAACCTCCATTAGGTGGTCAGCGATTCGATTTCAACGGAACAATCAGACCTATAGAATGCTGGTCGGCATTTGTCAGTTAATAATCGAGGGTATGCTTATAACGACAGATTCTGGTGGATATAGGCTAGCATCATTTGTTGATGAGCAGCGTATGTGCAGATTATATGAAAAATTCATCTTGGAGTATTATATTCGACATTATCCTATGCTGTCGGTTAACGCATCACAGATCCCTTGGGATGTAGAGGATGGTTTCAGGACAATGCTGCCGGTCATGCAAAGTGATATTCATTTGCAAAAGGACAATACGGTTCTTATAATTGATGCAAAATATTACAGCCATACAACGCAGTCAAAATTTGACAATCATACTCTGCATTCAAATAATATGTACCAGATATTTACATATGTAAAGAATCGTGATTATGCTTTTAAAGAGCAGGAACATAAGGTATCTGGAATGCTTCTCTATGCAAAGACGGAGGAATTAATTCAACCGGATAATGTATATCAGATGCACGGCAATCAAATTACAGTCAGGACATTAGATCTGAATCTTCCATTTGCTGACATTGCCAAGCAGTTAGATGATATTGCAGAGGCTCATTTTGGAGTTAAGAAGGTATCGTAAAGTTACATAAGAAAAGAAAGTACTCAGTAAAAAAATATAAAAAAGAAGTGAGGACAGATAGTATTTGCAGAGAATAGCAATATTCTGAGTTCTTTGGATAGTTCCAATCGTAGTAATATTTGAAAGCAAATGGCAACCGGATCAGCGGTTCTATCAGCTGATCTAATGAGTGCATTTCAGCTGATTCCATATCAAAGTGCAGAGGATGCGGTGTTTAAGGCGTTGGGGGTAGAATGATTGAACTTATAGATTGACGAAAGAAGTTATAAGAACAAAAGAAGAGGAAGTGCTGAAAGTTTATCGCTCTCAGCACTTCCTTTTCTTAATAATCTACCCATTCCATTTCCTGTTCAGCATCCCAAAATCTTTTCCCATCAAACAAAGGCTGCTCCAGAAATTTGTCTAAACTTGATTGATGATCCAGTCCTTCTACATACCAGAGCATTTTCCCTTCTGGCTCCCATTGTTGCACTTCAAAGCGATATAGCCCATTTTCAAGGATATATCCTTGAGAAAAGTATTTTTTTCCGTTATATGTGTAAATTAGCTCCTCACCACCCCACAGTTTATCAACAAATTCTCTAATATTTCCATTAAGCATTTTATTGCACCCCCTTAAAAAATTTTTTGTATTGCTTATAAATCTTTGAATTTTTGTGAAGCACTTTCGTTGTTCTTTCAAAGGGAGATTTTGCCTTTTGGCTGAACTCTTTTCCATAGACATGATAATGAAGTACTTTGGGCTTTCCCTTTGCAATAGACTGTTCTGAATGATATGCAATCTCAAGTCTGAGATTATGACATTGATCATATATTCTCATCATGTTAAATGTTCCGTCTGGGTTTAACTTCAAATAGGCAATACTTGAGTGAGATGATTCCGGTAATCCGTGCTTACCTGAAGTTCCCTGTAACACTTTAACTCCATCAATCGTTCCGACAGTTTCATAGCTGTAAGGAACATTATTCCCGACTGCAAAAGTTCCACGTCCACCCATATTAACGCACCACCTTTCGAGAAGAACGGTAGTCTACGGTGATGATATTTCCTTGCATTTCTGGAAATGGTGTTCCAAAACAAATAATGGTTTCGGGATGAATCTTTTCTAACATGGCATAATATCCACGCATGAAATTCAGACGATTCTGCTTACATCCAATCATGCCGATAGCAACAATAGAGTTTTCCTCTACACCATCAAAGCAGAAATCATAGCTGCTTGGCGTACTCCAGCTGATTGTAGGAATAACGGTTAAACCTTTACTTTGCCAATAAGCTCCACACCATCTGTTTTTGGCAACACTTTCTATTTGACGCCATAAGCTCATATCTGCATAAGTAGAAAAATCTGGTGTCAAAAGAAAAGCATATTGGGCGTATCTGGCAAAAGATTTTTCAGGATTGTTATAAATTCCATTAAATCGGTAATCGTCAACGAAAAAATGGACTCCATTCCGTGTATTTTTGGGGAAGTCATTTGATTTTGTGTCAGAACAAGCTATCAATGATAAATTATCAACATTGAGTGCTTGCTTTTTTACTAATGGAATATTCCATTTTCCGCGACCAGCATATTCGTTACGCATGAATAGTTGGTCATTACGCATACATTTACTTGTATTACTATTCATATTAAAAATTCCTTTCCCCTCCAATCGGAGGAATAATGTGTTAAGCAATTCACTTTTGTATAATTTGCGAATTGCACCTACGGAAAGGATATGCTATACTTCTTTTTGCGATAAGAATGCGAATAGCATATCCATTGATGAAACGTATTAAATTGCTGCGCCAACAGCTTTTTAATACGTTTTCTTCTTTACATTCAATGTAACCACCTCCTTAACTTGCTTGATCAAAGAGACAAAGAATGCGATGTTCATAATCGGTGTAACTACCATAATGATGATTTAGCCATTTCTGGTAATAATCATAAGCATAACAGGCAGCTTCATAGCTTATCTCAAATATTTGCGAAATGCTTTTTGGATTATCTAGTTTGAGCTTGTGGATCAGAACTGGTGGGGCAAGTGCATATTTAGCAAAGAATTTAACTTCTTTTTCTGCCAGTTCACTATCCTCAGTATGATCCAGAACAATGTGACCGATTTCGTGCATGATGGTGTGATTTACACGTCCATAATCTTTTTCGTCGTTGTAATATATGTACCACTGTCCGTTAGTTCTTTCTACGGAAAAGCCATCCTCACTTTTCTTAATTAGAAGCCAACGGTTACTTGGAACGATGGAAGAGTATGGAATAACTTTGACACCCATCTTAAGTGCGATTTCAAAGCCACTAATGGGTACACAAGATACTCCATACTTTATGAATGTTTTAACGACAATACGCTTGATTTCTTCGTATCTTTGATTCGATAGTTTGATCGACAATCCTTACTCCTCTCCGAACAATGCATCAATCAGAGCTTTCTTTTCCTGATCCGTCATAGAAGAAGCATTTCTTGCAATTATACGGCGAACTTGGTGATAGTTGAACGCATCGTTCTCAATTCCTAGAAGATAATCTGATGTTGTTTGTAACGCAGTTGCCATATTAGCAATTACGTCTGGCTTAGGGTCTCGGGTTCCGGCAATATAACGTGACATAGCGGTTTCTGTAATACCGATTCGCTCAGCTAGTTCCTTCTGCTGAATGCCCCGTTTCTGAAGCATCTCAGATATTCGTTCTCCTAATGCTTTGCCCATGGTATGTCCTCCTTTTCGTTAGGCTTCACTTATCAGCCTAATTTTATTATATTCATAACTTGCCAAAATGTCAAGTACAATTACCGAAAAAACTTGCTCATCAGAGCTGAACACATAATAGAGTGCTTGATACAATTCATAATTTGAAGTATACTAGCTGCATGGTAAACCACACTAGAGAAAGCTAGAAAATTTGAGATGAAGCAGAAAGATGTGGGTTAAAGGATGAGTTTGGAGAAGTATTGTGAAAAGTTTATCCATATGAAAGGGGAAAGTCTGCTTCCCAAAGGAGATGCAAACAAAATATGCAAACAAAAAATATGAAGACAATACGAGTAGTAGCGGCCGTCATTCGTCAGAATGGAAAGATATTTGCCACGCAGCGCGGTTACGGTGAATGGAAAGATGGATGGGAATTCCCCGGTGGAAAGATAGAAAACGGGGAAACACCAGAGGCAGCATTAAAAAGAGAAATACAGGAAGAACTCGATACTGAGATATTAGTGAAGAAACGCATTGATACGATTGAATACGATTACCCGAATTTTCATTTGTCAATGGATTGCTTTTGGTGTGAGATTGTAAGCGGCAAACTTAAGCTAAAAGAACATGAAGCGGCAAGATGGCTGACGAAGGAATCTCTTGATAGTGTGGATTGGCTTCCAGCGGATAAAGCATTGATAGAGAAAATCAGGTTGATGCTTTGATAAGAGTCTGTATAGTAGCTGTTTCATAATAGCAAATAATGAGAGAGGACATATAGTAGTATATATGGAAAGAGAAAAAAATAGATGTCGCGCGTGGTATGAGGGCGATCCGATATTGGAGGAATATCACGACAATGAATGGTGCAAAGTGAATCATGATGACAACTTTCAATTTGAGATGCTTTGTCTTGAAGGAGCAAGTGTAGGTTTGTCGTGGAAAACAATTTTGCATAAGAGAGAAAATTATCGTGCTGCATTCCATGATTTTCAAATCGATGCATGCAGTGAAATGACAGATGAGGAACTTGAGAATCTTATGCTGAATTCAGGAATCATACGCAATCGCAGTAAGATATTCAGTGTGCGCAAGAATGCACAGGCAGTAAAAAAAATTCAAGCTCAATACGGATCATTTGACGCGTACTTGTGGCATTTTACTGAGAATAATGTCATAGATGGTCATTGGAATACGGTAGAGCAGATACCGACAGTTTCAGATGTGTCTCGTAAGATGGCTCTTGACATGAAGAAAAAAGGAATTGCTTTTGTAGGCCCTGTGATTACCTATTCATTCTTACAATCCATAGGGATGGTAAATGATCATCTTGAAGATTGCAAATACAGAGATCGTTGATAGAACATGAAAATTGATTAGGACTAAAATAAAAACGTAAAATACGTTGATATTTTCATTACTGAGAGATATAATAATATCATATAGTAATAAAAACGATAAAACCGTTTTTAATAGGAGAAACAAGTGAATGAAAATACTTCGTATTACAGCACAGGGACTTCCATTGTTTAAGGAAGATCTGGATATTTGCTTTTATGCACAGCAGCGTGTGAGTGAAGATGATAAGAATAATCTATATAATATGATTGAAAATTATTATCTTCATTCAGCATGTGCCTTTATTGGTATTAATGCATCTGGAAAAACATCTGTACTTAAAGTGGTCAATTTAGCATTAAGCATTATAAAAAATGAGCCTATCAATCATGCGGAAACTAAGAGCATCCTTGGAGGAGCAAAAAAAGCTACAATTTGCACATATTTTTATGATAAACGTAATTATGCTTGCTGTCTGGAAACTGAAATCACAGCGAAGAAATCGAAGAATGGGGAATATATTTATTCAATAATATCTGAAAGATTGTGGGAAAAGCCGATTGGCAGCGTTAGATCAAAGAAATATTTGACAGACTTTGCAGGAATGAAACCAACAGCAATACGCAATCAGGAGGAGATATATCTACCAGATGATGTTAGTTTTATTATTGCACATAACAAAAAGGTAAATGATACAGCAGAAGTATTTAGTTTACTTTCTTATACAAATATAAATGTACTACCATTTACTGAGGATATTCCGCTAGAAGTGATTGCTTTTCTTGATCCTACAATTGAGAAACTATGTTTTGAGCAAGTAGAGGGAAAAACTTTTATTCATTTGAAGTTTAAAAATGAAGAAGAAATTATTTTAAATAATGCAGTGGACCTTGAACAATATTTATCCTCTGGTACAATTAAAGGTATTATCACATTTTCAATGGTAAAAGAAGTACTTCAATCAGGCGGATATCTTCTGGTGGATGAGATCGAAAATCATTTCAATAAAGAAATAGTGACAACTTTGGTTCGTTTCTTTATGGACAGCCGCTTTAACAAAAATGGGGGGACTTTGATTTTTACAACACATTATCCTGAGTTGTTAGATGAGTATGATCGAAATGACGGAATATACATTGTAAGGAATTGTAATGGAATTACAGTAGAAAACTTAAGTTATATTTTGAATCGTAATGACATTAAAAGGAGTGACGCTTATCAAAGTGGTTTCCTTGAGGGAACGACGCCTACGTATGAGGCATATATACGTTTGAAAGAAAGCTTGGCTAATTGTAAAATTTATCTTGAATAGATGATAAAAACGAAATGAACACGGAGGAAAATGTAAGATGACAAAAGAAACAATAGAAAGAATTCGGAAGTTTACAGAAGATCGGGATTGGGATCAGTTCCATTCGCCATCAAATTTGGCAAAGTCAATTGTAATTGAAGCAGCAGAACTATTGGAGTGTTTTCAGTGGTCCGATGAAGAATATGATTTGCAGCATGTGAAAGAGGAGCTTGCAGATGTAATGGTCTATTGTCAAAATTTGTTGGATAAGCTTGGATTGGATGCAGATGAGATTATTAATATGAAAATGACTCAAAATGAAGCAAAGTATCCGGTCGATAAAGCAAAGGGAAAAAGTGACAAATATGATCAATTATGAAATTCGTGCAGAGGCTTGATGCATTTGCATGAACTTGCACGAATTGATCTGGTAACTTTGGATACGAAGGCAAAAAGGCATATTCAGAAAGAAGATAGCAAGTAACGAAGGAGGATAAAATGTTTAACAAGGTTCGACTGAAATAGGCCGTTGCCGAATACAAGAAGTGTTTTGTGTAAAAATGGTGGCTGGATGAAAAGTATAAATGGTAAATGGTGAAATGCTTTCAGGTAAATAGGGATGTAATGCAGATGATTTTGCTGCAGTGCTTACAAAGTCCTTGTCAAAAGCGGCAGCTCTTTTGAATGCAGCTAATTATTATCCAGTTGGAATGATTACTGGGTTTGCTGAAAAAACACAAGAAGATGTAAGAGCTATGTTTATTGCACTTTTTTGATAAAAAGAGGGAAGTGTATGAGCGTATTGATGCTTTTAAACGAAAGTCGAATTTCCTTCTTGAAATGTATGGAAATGGCGCAGTTCAGCATTATCAGCATGAGAATGCCATTTGAACGTACCTTTGGTTGCGCTATCCTGATAAATATTACATATATAAATTGAATGAAATAAAAGCAATCTCAAATAAGTTTGAAAGCAGTTATACATTCAAAAAAGGCGATTATGCGAATAATATTCGCAATTTTCTGGATTTTTATAATGAAATCTGTGCAAAGTTACGGAAGGATGAAGAACTTAAGAGTATGCTTGCCTCGCAGATAACAGACACTTATTATCCAGATCCTGAATTAAGAACGCTTACGACTGGTATAAGTTTTTTCATTAGCAGATGGTTACCGGACACTACTGAATCAGCAATATCAGTAATGAAGAAAATAGATGAATGGGAATCAAAAGAGTATACGCCTGGATTATCGGTAGATGAATTGGAGGCATTGCTTAATGATAAAGAGGTGTTTACGGATAGCAGTCTTGCGATTATGAAGCGAATGCTTGATTATGGTGGACAGGTCACCTGTACTCAACTGGCAATGAAATATGGTGAGGATAAGAACTTTTATAATTCTGGTTCATCATCATTGGCTAGAAGAATGGCATTTTTTATCAGTTTTGTAAAAAGGCGGCAAGTTGGATCTGAATTTGCCATTTACAGAAATTGCGAAGCAGTTAGATGAGATTGTTGAGGCGCATTTTGGTATATCAAGAGAAGAATGAAAGGAAAAATGAAATGAATAAAAAATGTCCACATTGTGGCAGTTCAAAAACTGCACCTATTTTATACGGATATCCTATATTAAATGAAGAAACAAAGCAAGCTCTTGATGAAAAGAAACTTTATCTGGGAGGCTGTTGTGTATGTGGGATAGAACCCGAGTTTCATTGCTTTGATTGTAAAAAAGATTTTGGAACACCACCTGTTTTTGTTTGTAAAAACGAAACGGAAAAGTACCGCGATATAATTGTATCAATCAGTTTCTATGACGGCGGTTATTTTGAAGGTTATCCAGAGGTATTTATGGAAAAAAGAATAGACTCCATCATGGTAAGCGTTTATGCTGGACATCGTAAAGAACCTGTTTTTCAACGTACGATGTCGGAAAATGAATGGTTCATGATAATTGACCAGTTATATGAAACGTTATATATTCATGAATGGGAAGAAAAATATAATAATCCAGATATTCTTGATGGTGAACAATGGGGAGTATGGATAAAGCTAACAGAGAATCGTGAAAAAAGATATTGTGGCAATAATGCGTATCCTGCATTATGGATGGAATTAAAGGAATTATTTCGAACATATTTCAATGAAGCCAGTGTCAGATTATGTGCCACTATAATTTCAGAATAGAAGTAATCAGAAACGTGAAAAAGAGAAAACGCTTTTTTCGTATTTTCTGGCGGCTATGATAGAAACAAGTTTTACACAAATTTGACAAAAAGAGTTTAGTGAATTTGATAAAATCCTGATAAACTCCAAGATAATGATAAAAAAGGAGACAGGAATGAAGCAAATGAAAAATAGAAAAGTAATGTTAGGTATCATAGTTTTGACAGCAATCTGTGGCTGCCGTTCAGTTGGAATACATGAAAGCATATTAAAAGAGCAGATATCTGGTCTTGATAAATTAGGAAATGTAATGGTAATTACAAGAGAGGATGGATCAGGTACACGAAGCACGTTTTCGCAGCTTACAGGCTTTGATGAAAAAAATAAAGAAACTGGTGCATCAGATTTAACAAGAACAGATGCTGAAACTGCAGACTCGGCAAGCTTGGTACTTGAGACGGTTGCACAAAAGAAAAATGCAATTGGATATGTTTCAATGGGTGCACTTGATGATGTACAGGGAGTAAAAGTATTGCAGATATATGGCAAGACATTGAATGCCGAAACCGTACAAAAAAATTCAAACATACTGCGAAAGCAGAGAAAAGAAAGAGGAGAAGAAATATGGGAAGAATATTTTATCTGGATGCTGTGAATGGAAATGATGAAAACAGTGGAATTACACCGGATGCAGCGCTGAAAAGTCTTGAAGCTGCGAATCAGATTTTATTTGGGGCTGGAGATAAGTTGCTTTTAAAATGTGGCTGTGAGTGGAAAGGAATGCTTTGCCTACACGGGGATGGAGGTCGTTTTCAATTTGCAAAGATTGGAACATATGGGGATGGAGAAGCACCGTTATTGATGGAAATGGTGCATATGCAGCGATATTACTGGATGGAGTGAGCTATTGGAAAGTAAAGGGACTTCGTATTTGTAATCATAGCAGCGAAAGATGTGTGCGTCAGGGAATTTGCATTAGTGCAAAGTCAGAGGGAATTACAGCAGGAATCGAAATTTCTGATTGCGAAATCTTTGAGGTAGATGGTGAAAATCGACGGGCAATGCCAGTATACCAGAGCATGTATTGGAATGGGGCTGTGTATGTTACCTTTCCGGGTCGTACATCATCTCAAGATCATCTTCATGACATTATTATCAGCAATAACTACATTCACGATGTTAGAACAAGTGGTATACGTGTAAATCAGCAGGAAGATTTTATAAATGATATTCATCATACACATGTAGTTGTGCGTGGAAATAGGATTGAACGAACTGGATCAGATGGAATTATTGTGGCAAATTGTATTTCTCCATTGATTGACAGTAATGTATGTTTTGATGCAGGAGCACTCGGTACACTTGAAGATACCCAGCTGATTGCTGGTATCTGGGTTTGCGCGACACGGGATGCGCTTATTCAGCGAAATGAAGTGGCACGAACCAGAATGTTTGAAAATGATGGAACAGCGTTTGATACAGACTGGGGAACTGCAGGTACGACAGTTTTTCAGTATAACTATTCGCATGATAATGAAGGGGGATTTTGGCTGGACTGCATGAAGCTGAATCACAATAGAGGCTGTGAAAAGACTATTTTGCGCTACAATATCAGTATGAGAGATGGAAGAGGCATTGCCGTATATGATCAGGGCATTTTAACGGAATGGTATGGAAATTTATTTTTCCATGAAAAGCCAATCCAGATTTGTTGTTTTGATGAAGGTGAAAATTTCCATTTTGACCATAATGTTTTCTGCATTCCACAAGAGACGGACTGGCAGAAAGCACGTTATGAAGAAAATATTGTAAATGACAGCCAGTGGCTGGAATTAATACAATATGAAACACAGAATCCTAACTGGAGAGATCACGTGACGGAGAAACTTTGCAAATTTGTTGGCGTAACGAGATGAACCACTGACCATAGGAAGGAAAAATAGTTATGATTTTGTACATTATTCGACATGGTGAGACAGAGTGGAATAAGATGGGAAAAATGCAAGGAAAAACGGATATCAGTCTTTCGGAGGATGGAAGAAAGCTTGCACAAAAAACGGCAGATGGATTGAAAAACATAAAGTTTGATTATATTTTCTCCAGTCCATTGGAGCGTGCCTATGAGACAGCATGCATTATCAAAGGGGACCGAGATATAGAAATCGTGAAAGATGAACGATTGATTGAGGTTGGCTTTGGGCTGTACGAAGGAACCGTAGTAGATGAACGTAAAGGAAGCTTTGCACTTTTCTTTGATGATCCACAGAATTATGTAGCAGAGAAAGGGGCAGAGTCATATGAGTCATTGTTGGCAAGAACAAAGGCGTTTATTGAAAATGTACTTTTTCCAATTGAAGAAAATAAACCAGATGCAACAGTTCTAATATCTGGTCATGGCGCATTGAACAAAGCACTTTTTCTGCATTTGCTTCATAAACAGTTAAAGGATTTCTGGAGTGGTGTATATCAGGGAAATTGTGCGGTAAACAAGTTTGAAATTAAAAACGGAAATGTGAGCTTAATCGAGGAGGCGAAATACTACTGATCGACTGAAAGAGAATGGCTTTGTGGGGAATGGAGCAAATAGAAATGGCAGATGACATAATTATATTTCCAGAGTTCGATAAGATAAAAAACGAAATTGAAAGACTTCGTATCGAACTGTCAATGCTTTTATTGGAACGCGACGAACTTCAATTTGTGATTTGCAGGAATATAGAAGCAAAATATACGTTAGAATTTGGAAGTATTGAATATCGGGCGTATGAAGCGCAGTGTACAGCACTGCGTTTGAAACGAAAAATTGAATTGATTCAGGCAAAAAGAAATCGGCAGGAACCGGTCAGTATTGTAGCAATAGAAGAAATACTTGATCAGGAATTTGCCTCATATCAAAAGCAGCTTGATGAACGAATCAGTAAAATGAATGAGGCGTTACAATGGAAGGAATCGGATGCTTTGTCAGAATCGGATAGCAAGGAATTGAAAATGCTATATCGTAAGTTGGTTAAAATCCTACATTCTGATATGAATCCAGAGAGAACAGACGCTCAAAGAGAATTGTTTGAGCATGCAGTAACAGCCTATAAAAATGGAGATTTGGCAACATTAAGGATGATTGATGCAATGGTGGGAAGCGAAACACTTGTAAAACAGTCGGGTGATACAATTGAGCAGCTTAACGAGGAAAAAAGACGTCTACAGAATTTATTGAAAAAAATACAGGAAAGTATTGCTCAGATAAAAACAAGATATCCATATACAATGAAGGAAATTTTGGAGGATGAGGAGAAAACAGAGCAGCTGCGTCAGCAATATGAGGAGATTTTGGGCCAATATGAAGAACGTATTTTATTCTACAGAATAAAAATTGAGGAAATGATGGGGAAATCGCATGAATAACTTGATTGAATTAGGGGGAGATGGACTGCTTGCGTTATTCCATGGAAAGAACGGAGAGTCTTTGATTCCAAAGCCGTTTGAGAGAGACATTTTTCTTTTAGATACTCATGTGGCAGGAACAACTCATATTGAGGGAATTGATGAACTGGAGCCTTATTTAAAAAGTGGTGACAGATTGAATCTTTTTCGAGAGCCAGATAATCCATATGATGAGTTTGCAATTCTTATTAAAACAATGGGGGGAGTAAAGATTGGATATATCCCTCAAAAAGATAATATCATATTTGCACGCTTGATGGATGCAGGAAAGCTTCTTTTTGGAAAAATTACGGAAAAAGAAAAGAAGGGAAATTGGCTGCGAATTAAGATTCAAGTTTTTATGCATGAATAATGTGTGGTGTATTTGATAGTCACTAGGATCAGGGAAAACAATTTTTTATCTGACCATAGTGGCTATTTTGTTGCTACGTTTTCGCTAAAAACGAAAAACAAAACGAAATTTAAATTGATTAATTTCGCTTTATATGAAATTTCTGCTATCAAATTGCGTTGACAAACTGTTTTTTAGGCGATATGCTTAGAAAAAAGCAAAGGAGATTTTATGGAGTATACTCAGTATAAGAAACTTGCCAATGTAACGCTTGGAAAACAGAAAGCAGATTTAGTTTTAAAGAATTTAAAGTTAGTGGACGTGTTTACTGGTGAAATTGTAGAATCAAATGTGGCAGTCAAAGATGGTTTGATTGCCGGTGTGTCGAGAAGCTATCGTGGGAAAAAGGAGATTGATCTGGGTGGTCGGTATCTGGCTCCGGGCTACATTGATGCACATCTGCACTTAGAGTCCACGATGGTGACACCAAATGAACTCGTTTGCACGGCTGCAAAGCATGGAACGACGACGTTTATTGTCGACCCACACGAAGCAGCAAATGTGAGCGGCGCGGCTGGCATTGATTATATTTTGAATCAGACAGAAAAATCACCGGCAAACGTCTATGTAATGATGCCATCTTGTGTGCCATCGACGAGTGTGGATGACAATGGATGTGTATTTTCCGCAAACGACATGTATCCGTATGTGAGAAACCCAAGAGTGTTGGGTTTAGGAGAGGTAATGGATGATCCGGCTGTTATTCATGCAGAGGAAAGCATGTTTGTAAAGATGAATCTCTTTGAGAACAGAACAATTGACGGACATGCACCGTATTTGCCAAACAAGGAGCTAAGTGCGTATAAGATGGCTGGCGTGGATACCGACCATGAAGCGACAACCTTTGAATATGCATTGGAGGAGGTGCGCAGGGGACTGCATGTCCACATCCGTGAAGGAAGTGCGGCACATAATCTGAAGGATATCGTAGAGGGAATTGTACGAACTGGAATTGACACGGAATATTTTTCTTTCTGCACAGATGACAAACATATTGAAGATATTTTAAGAGATGGTCACATTGACTATAGCGTAAAAATGGCGGTAAAGCTTGGACTTGATCCGATTCGTGCTATTAAAATGGCAACGATCAATACTGCAAAGTGTTATGGATTAAAGCATTTGGGTGCAATTTCACCGGGATTTCAGGCGGATTTTGTGGTGCTTGATAATTTGACAGATTTAAATGTGACAGACGTATTTTATAAAGGGAAACGATTGAACGAGGATGCACCGATTCGTGTGTGTCCTTGCAGCCACGTGTTAAAGCATACCGTTCATCTGGATAAAGTCAAGGCAGAGCGATTTCTTTTGCCAATTTCAAAGAAAAAGACGCATGTGATTGAAATTCATGCAGGACAGATCACGACGACCGATTTGACGATTTCACTTCCTCCTACATTAAACTTTGAACCATTCGGCGGATATTCAAAAATTGCAGCGGTTGAGCGGCATCACAATACAGGTAAGATCGGCGTTGCCGTGGCAAAAGGGTATGGAATCAGAAATGGCGCGGTGGCATCATCCGTGTCACATGACTCGCACAATATTATTGTAATCGGAGACAATGATGCCGATATGGCGATTGCAGTCAATGAGATTATACGAACTCAGGGCGGTTATACCGTGGTGGAAAATGGAAAGGTATATGAGACATTAGCGCTGCCGATTATGGGCTTGATGAGCGATGCTGGCTTTGAAAATGTGAATGAAGCATTGCAGCGAATGATTCAAAAAGCGCATCAAATGGGTGTGGCTTCGAAGATTGATCCATTTGTAACACTTTCATTTCTGGCACTTCCAGTAATTCCAGAGCTTCGGATTACACCGAGAGGAATTTGTAAGATGACAGCAAAGGGCCCCGCTATTTTATCGTAAGCTGAGCAGAACGAATATCCCAATGGAACAGAACCGGTAACGGAAAGGAGCATCATATATGAATAAAAAAATATGGGATTTGTATGCACCGATTTATGAGAAGGCAATGCGTATGGATCAGAAATATTATGCGTATATGTATAAGCGCATTTCAAGACGAGTAGTGGATAAAGAAGTGTTGGAAATTGCAACTGGTCCGGGACTTTTGGCGAAGCATGTAGCGCAGGTATCGAAGCGAATGATCGCGACGGATTACTCAGAAGGGATGATTTGCGAGGCATTAAAGGGAAACTATCCCAAACAGCTGAAATTTGAAGTGGCAGATGCGACGTGTCTGCCGTATGAGAACAACTCATTTGATGTGGTCATAATTGCCAATGCGCTCCATGTGATGCCAGAACCGCAAAAGGCGCTGAAAGAAATTGATCGTGTGCTCAAAGATGGAGGCTTGCTGATTGCACCGAATTTTGTGGGACATAAGAAGGGTGTTATCAGCCGCATTTGGTCAGGAATTTTGAAAATTGCAGGAATTCGCTTTGAACATCAATGGACATCAGAGGAATATCTTCGATGGTTGGAATTTCATGGTTGGCGTGTGCGGTTTTCAAAAGAGTTGGGAGCGCGCATTCCGCTTGTGTATACAGAATGTGTACGGAAGTAATATGTGAAAGTAATATGTATATGTATAGATAATAATAAGCATAAAGAATGTGTGAACGCATAGGAAAGGAGAACAAAAATTATGATGGAATATACCAACAAATATTGGAACATGCTTATGCCGTTTATCAAAAAGAGCTTAAATAAGCGCTATGGAAAAGCATATACGAAAGCGTTGATTCCAAAAGCAGATGCAGAATATCGAGATATGTTAAATCGCTCAGATGATATTGGAAGGGACAATCCGATGGCGTCCAACACGTATGAATGTCTGGTCTTCTTGGCAATATGGAAAGCTGCTGATGGAAAAATTTCAGTAGAAGATCTGCGTGCGATTTCAAAAGATGTGCTGTCCACTCCGATCATGAAGGTAATGGGCATTTTGATCAATGCCAATAAGGCGAGCGGTATAAAACGAATTCAAAAAATGATGGAAAGAGATGCGAAGTGGCTGTACGAGCATCCGCAGTATAAAAAATATTCGTGGGATTTTCATTTCGATGAAAAGAAACACAAGGATGGCTTCTACTATTATTTTACACAGTGTCCATTGAATACATTTGCAAGAAGAGAGGGCTATCTGGAGATATTGCCGGTTATGTGCGATATTGACCATATAACAGCTTCCCTGATGCATGCAAAATTAAATAGAAAATACACATTGGCAAGCGGCGGAAAGGTTTGTGATTATTGGTTTGTCGGTGATAAGATGAAAAATCCAAAATAAAAATTAAAGTAAAATGAAGTAAGGCAAAAGAAAGTGAAACAAAGTAAGTAAAATAAGGTAAAGTAAGGTAAACGTTCAATATGATTAAGGAATATGGGATCAAAGATTGGAATTCTTAGACAAGGATCCGGGATGCAATTATTTATATAAAATCCGGATTCCGGCACAGATAAAGCGTGAATTTGTAAAGGAATTGAACGTCTTTGGAATTCATGACAGCACGGTTTATCCAGATATGGAGCATGTGGCAAAAGAGCAAAGACAGCTCTTTAAAAAATTGTTAAAAGATTGACAAAGTATGGAAACCATGATACAGTACAGATATAAAATATGTACCAAATCATTTGTGTAGAAGGGAGACATTATGTTAAAAGGGAAAGTTGCAGTTGTAACAGGAGGAACGAGGGGAATTGGATATGCCATTGTTAAGAAGTATCTTGAAAATGGTGCGAAGGTAGTGCTTTTTGGATCAAGAGATGAGACCGTTAACAAAGCATTGGCTGCATTGAAGGAGGAAAATCCGGACTGGGAAGTTTCTGGATATGCACCGAATTTGCTTGATCCAAAGGCATTGGAGGAAACAATTGCTAAGATTAAGGAGCAATATGGAAGAATTGACATTCTTGTAAACAATGCAGGAATCTCAGACAGTACAAAGATTGATGATTATACTGCAGAGCAGTTCGCAAAGGTCATGGACTTGAATGTGAAGGCAATTTTCAATGCTATTCTGCCAACGGTTAAGATCATGAAGGAGCAGGGTGGTGGCTGCATTATCAATACAAGCTCAATGGTAAGCATAAGTGGTCAGCCGAGTGGCGTTGCCTATCCGACAAGCAAAACAGCAGTGAATGGTTTGACATGGTCTCTTGCAAGAGAACTTGGACCAAGCAATATTCGTGTAAATGCAGTTGCACCTGGTATCACAAAAACTGATATGGTTGCCGCTTTGCCAGAGCAGATGATTGCACCACTGATTAAGATGATTCCGCTTAGAAGAATTGGTGAGCCTGAGGATGTTGCAAATGCCTTCTTATATCTGGCAAGTGATCTGGCAAGTTATGTGACAGGCGAAATTTTATCCGTTGATGGAGCAATGCGCTCATAAAATTAAATTATTTTAGCCGCTGGGATAGCCCTGGCGGCTAATTTTGTTTAACAAAAATGAAAATATAGTACATTGAATAAATTCGATTTCTGAAATATACTTACAGCAGAATACTTGTAAAAATGCAGATAAAAGTCAGTTAAAATCAATAATAGAAGGAGGACGTAAAATGATTTTAAAGTTAAATGAGCTGCGTGACAAGCTGGCTGGATGTTGGACCAGAAAAAATGTAGGAGGTGTGCTTGGAGCACCGTTTGAGTGCAAACGAATGATTCCAAATGTAGATTTTTATGTACAGGATCTTACTCAGGGACCGCCGGCAAATGATGACCTAGATTTACAGATTGTGTGGCTGGCTGCTGTTGAGCGGTATGGAAGAAATGTAAATGCGTCAATTCTCGGCGAATATTGGCTGTCCTTTGTTATTCCAAACTGGGTTGAGTATGGAACTGGGAAAACAAATCTTCGTGCAGGTTTAGTTCCACCATTGAGTGGTGATGTAGATAATACTTATAAGAACAGCAATGGCTGTTGGATTCGTTCAGAGCTGTGGGCTTGTCTTGCACCGGGACATCCTGAAATAGCAACGCGCTATGCATTTGAGGATGCAATTGTAGATCATGCTGATGAGGGAATGTATGCAGAAATTTTTACATCAGCAATACAAAGTGCAGCGTTTGTAGAGAATGATAGAGAGAAGCTTGTTGAAATAGGTCTTTCTTATCTTCCAGAGAACTGTATAACTGCGCAGACAATACGAAAGGCAGTTGACTGCTATCATTCGGGAGTTGATTTCATTGAGGCTAGAAAACTGATTCATAATACAGCACCTGGAACATTTGGTATTCAGGGAATCGCAATTAGTGAAATTCCGACAGAGAATAATGAAGGAATGGAATTGGGTGCAGCTGGTTTTGACGCACCGGAGAATGTGGCATTTGTTGTGCTCGGTCTTTTGTATGGAGAAGGCGATTTTGGAAAGAGTCTTATTTTGGCAAATAATTGCGGTGAGGATACTGACTGTACGTGTGCAACGTTAGGCGCACTTTTAGGTATCATGAATGGAGCATCGAAACTTCCAAAGAAATGGACTGATCCGTTGAATGATAAAATTGTTACGATGTGTATAAATAAAACAGGTGGCGGCATTTGGGTGCCAGAAACGGCAACTCAGCTTGCAGAGCGTATTTTGAGAGATATTCCAGGATTTCTTGGACAGGATCTTTGCGATGTATTTGCAGAGGGCGGTATGAAAATTGAGTGCTGTGAAAGAGAAGCACTGTTTTGCAAGAAGATAGATGACTATCTTCCATATATTAATTTAAGCGGCAGAATGTATGAGACACCTTTAAATGAGCTTTGTGCGCAGCCATATGTAGCCAGATATCAATTTACCGCATTTCAGGTTTTGATTGATTATGAGGGATCAGCTTTCTTTAAAAAAGGAGAAAATCGAAAATTTAAAGTAAAAGTGATCAACTCGAATACAATGAGAGAACAGCAGTGGGTTAAAATAAAGCTGTATTTGCCAGATGGTGTCACAGCAGTGGGTGTATCAGAAGTGGAAATGCCGCTAAATAATCTTTATCTTTCTTGTGCGGAAAAGGAATTTGAGTTAAATACAGAATCATTTATGTCTGGAAGGATGGAGCTGATTGTAGATGTATCACTTAATGGAAGGCATTCAAGTGGACCTGTAAAAATGGTATTGCTTGGTCAGTAAGTGCAATGTTGGTTAAAGCAACAAAAGGAGTCGTAAAAACATGGAAGAAAAAAACAGAAAAAATCCATTTTGGAATGCCAAGCTTACGAGTGAAGAGAGATTAGACTGGCTTTTAGCCAATATGACACTGGAAGAAAAGATAACATGTATGGCTTCAACTATGCCTGAGCTGCCGCGTTTTGGAATTGATATGAGTTATGTGGGTGGTGAGGCTGCTCACGGTGTTGAGGCTCGAAATGATCAGAATGGGCGAAATATACCTGAGCCAACTACTTCATTTCCACAGCCAATTGGCATGAGTGCCAGCTGGGATACAGAGATTATAAAGAAGGCGGGAGAAGTCACTGGAACAGAGGCAAGAGTACTGTGGCACCGCCATCCGGCTGGTGGGCTAAGCCGTTGGGCACCGACGGTTGATCTGGAGAGAGATCCGCGTTGGGGACGAAATGAGGAAGGCTATGGAGAGGATCCTGTGTTGACAGGAGCAATGGCAGGAGCATACATAGAGGGTATGCAGGGTGATGACCCTAACTATTTGCGCATTGCGGCAACGCTGAAACATTTTTATGCAAATAACACAGAACGTGGCAGAGGCTGGAAAAATGCGTCTATTGATCCAAGAAATATGTATGAGCTGTATCTTGAACCATTTAGGCGCTGCATCAAAGAGCATGGTGCTGAGGCAGTTATGACGGCATACAATAAAATCAATGGTATTCCGGGAATGTTAAATCCGCAGGTGAAATCTATTTTAAAGAAGCAATATGGTTTAAAGCATGCAGTGTGTGATGGCGGTGCAATGGAGCTTGTTAGAAATCTGCATCACTATTTTGGAACACACGCACAGTCACTTGCCGCATCTGTAAAGGCTGGTGTTGATGCAATGTCTGATCCTATGCTGGTTGTAGAGGAAGCAGCGCGGGAAGCATTGGAATATGGTCTTTTATCTGAAGATGAGATGGATGAGGCTATTCGTAATGTATTTCGTACAAAATTAAAGCTAGGTATGTTTGATGATACAGTGCAAAATCCATATGACAGAGTTACAGAAAAAGATTTATGCAGCAACGAAGCGCAGAAAATTTGTCTGGAGCTGACAAAAAAATCAATTGTTCTTCTTAAAAATGAAGATAATCGTTTGCCATTGTCAGAAACTCTTCATAAAGATCCAGTTTTAGTTGGACCGATTTGTGATGCCTGGTATCAGGATTGGTACGGTGGTGAGCCACATCATAAGAGTACGCTAAAAGAAGGTCTAGAAAAGCTTTTGAATACGAAAATTCGCTGTGTGGATGGCTGGGATCGCATAACGCTTCGCACTGGCGATCAGTATGTGGCAGTTCAGGAGGATGGCAGACTTTGTCTGTCAGATAAGGCAGATCTGTTTGTGAAAGAGGATTGGGGCGATGGACGTATCAATCTTAGATGTGAGCGTACAGGAAAGTATGTGACAACTATTTCAAAGGGACGCCGTCAAAGTGAAGAGGAGGATGGAGCACTGGTGGCAGTAAAGGATGTTGCATTTGACTGGTTTGTCACAGCGATTTTTCACATCATTCCTGCAGGGAATGGAGTAGTACAGCTTACTAATCGTTTTGATCAGCCAATTCAGATTAGCAAGGATAAAAAACTCTATTCTGCACTGACTGGAGAGGGAAGCAGCTTTTTAATGGAGACTGTCGTAGATGGCTTTGAAGAAGTACAGCGTCTTATGCAGTGTGCAAAGACAGTAATTCTTGCACTTGGCTGTCATCCTATGGTTAATGCAAAGGAAGAAATTGACCGCACAACACTTGCATTGCCGCCGCATCAGGAAAAACTGGCAAAAATGATTTGTAAAATAAAGCCAGATGCTATTTGTGTTTTATTCTCCAATTATCCGTACACGATTCATACTGTACAGAATACGCTTCCAGCGATTGTATGGAGCGCGACAGGAAGCCAAGATATGGGAACAGCAATGGCTCAGACATTATATGGTAAAAATGCACCAGCTGGGCGATTGAATATGACATGGTATAACAGCGATGATGATTTGCCTGATATTGATGATTACGACATTATTCGGGGAAAGAGGACATATCGTTATTTTGACAAAGAGGTGCTGTATCCGTTTGGTCATGGACTGACTTATACAAAGTTCTTATATTCAAATCTCTCTGTTTATATGTCAGATCTAGCACATATAGAAGTGGCATTTGATGTTAAAAACACGGGAAAACAGACTAGCGATGAGGTTATTCAGATTTATGCATCAGCGCCAAAATCTCGTGTTCCGAAGCCACGCTGTCAGCTTCTTGCATTTGAACGACTTCATGATATTGCGCCAGATGAAGTAAGACATGTTATAAAGCGTATTTCTATTCATGAGCTTCGTTTTTATGACTGCATAAGTGAAAGTTTTTTAGTAGAGGAAGGAAATTATATGATTTTTGTGGGTTCATCAAGCAAAGAGACACCACTTCATGATACTATTTTCCTTGCTGGTGAAAAAACAAAAACGCGAGTATTGACAAAGCGCATCAGAGCAGATCATTTTGACGAATATGAGAACATTGAACTGACACAGGGAATCATGACATTTACAGCAGCAACAGCAAAAGATAAAGAAAAGCCAGCGCTACTGCAATGGCGTGACTGTCAAGTAATGGAGGCGCGCGAAGTCCATTTTCTGGCAAAGAGCGCAAAGGGCGGCAGTATCGAACTATGTGTGAATGGAAAAAGAGCAGCCTTTTGGAGCGGTGATACGCGCCTGTATGAGCCAATATCAATGTTTGGACTAGATAACAATGCGAAAAAAGAGCGAGGAGAACAGCAAAAGATTTGTGAGCCAATCTATTCAGATATCACAGTTCCGTTTGAACAGATTGGATCAATTAAACAAGAAAGTCAGACAGTAAGTATACAAATGACAGGCGATATCAGCTTGTGCTGCTTTTGGCTTAGGTAAGTGTTTTGGCTTGACTTTGCTATTTAAGTACGCTAAGATACTAATAAAGTAATTTATACGTATATATTTGTCGGAGGTAAACAATGAAAAAATTACGCATTTTATTTATCGGAAACAGTCATACTTATTACAATGATATGCCAAATATGGTGGCAGAAAAATCCAGAAAAGAAGGATATGATTGTGAGGTAACGATGATTGCTCACGGAGGATGGTTTTTGGAGCAGCATGTTCAGGAGCCAGATGTGAGATTTAATATTTTATATGGTCACTATGATTATGTTGTACTTCAGGAGCACTCACATCCATTTGGACCAGAGGAAAAATTGTTTGATGCAGTTAGACAGTTAAATACATGGATCCGCGAGGCAAATGCAAAGCCGCTTGTGTATATGACATGGGCAAAGAAGGATGAGCCAGATCAACAGGCGCGCATGACAAAAGCATTTCGACAGGCTGCAGAAGAGGCAAATGCACTTTTAGCACCAGTCGGAGAGCTGTGGTGGGAATATCGTAAAAATCATCCGGAAGTGGAAATGTATGCAGAAGATAATGCTCATGCATCAAGAGAAGGCTCAGAATTTGCAGCTGACTGTATCTGGAATACGATTAAAGAATCGTGTGAACAATAAGAAAAGATAGTTAAAAGATAAAGGGAATAAAAAGGAGAGTCAAATATGGAAGGCAATGATATGATCACAAATTTGTACAGACTTCCGAAGTTAGAGGATAGGAAGGATACAATTCAGATTAAGAGAGCATTTGTAGGTGATAAGGGAGCAATTTTAAACTTTATCAAGAGCAATTTTTCAGACAGCTGGGTATATGAAGCAGAGCATGCCATTATGCAGGAGATGCCAAAGTGTTTTATTGCGGTAGAAAATAAAAAGGTTATCGGATTTGCATGTTATGATTCATCAGCGAAGGGCTTTTTCGGACCTATTGGTGTGCATCCCGATTATCGTGGAAAAAATGTTGGTCAGTCTCTTCTATTAAGAACGCTTTATGCTATGAAGGAATATGGATATGGTTATGCAGTTATTGGCTGGGTTGGTGATGCCGAGATGTTTTATCGCAAAACAGTAGATGCTGAATTTATAAAGGGAGGAAATCCAGAAAACAGCGTTTATTCTAATATGATTTTCATGTCCTAAAAAGTACAAATGATACAAGCGGGGGTAAACATTGTTTTACAAAAATTTATTGTAACTATTCAGAACCCCATTCGCAAAATCGCATCTTCGATGCTTCTATTTTGCTCATGTGGTTACCTTGCCATATAAAATTGCTATTCTGTCTGAATGCAAGCATTCACAGAAAGCAATTTTGCATGGCTCTGAATAGTTACAATTTATTTTATATAGCTGTCAATAAAATCAAAAACGTTATTCCAATAGCTTTCGCCAAGAAGATAAAGTGAGTTAGCGTGGGTAGCACCTTCGGCTGTCAGCATTTGCTTGTTTGTGCCAGGCTTTGCTTCATAAAGCTCATTCATCATAGAATATGGGATAAAGTCATCTGCTGTTCCATGAATAAAAAGCATAGGTCTTTCACATTTAGATACAGCAGTAAGTGAGCTTGCTTCTTTAAAATCATAGCCTGCCTTGTTAGATGCAATAAAATTTGCAGTCTGCATAAGCGGAAATTCTGGAAGATGAAAACGAAGCTTTAATTCGTTTGCAAAAATTTCCCAGGTGCTTGTGTAGCCGCAGTCCTCAACAAATACTTTTACATTTTCTGGAAGTGATTCACCAGAGGTCATCATAACAGTTGCAGCTCCCATGGAGACACCGTGCAGCACAATTTGGGCATCAGGGTCCTGCTCAATGATCCAGTTGATCCATGAAATAATATCGAGGCGGTCAAGCCAGCCCATACCTACATAATCGCCCTCACTTTTTCCGCAGGCACGAAGGTCAGGTGCTACTACCTGATAGCCATTCTCATAGTAGCGCTGTGAAAACTCTGTCATTGAATTGTGATCACAGCGGTAGCCGTGAATAACAATGGCCCAAAGATGATCGCTAGCAGCAGCTTCATTTTTGTAGTATGCACCATACAGATTTAAATTGTCGTTTGACAAAATGGTAATATCTTTAGCAGGATGAGCCTCTTCAAAAAGGGCGGCTGAAAGTCCCATTTGTTTTTTTGTGTCATTTATGATAGTCTCTGCGTCAGCACTTTTTTCTGCTTCAATCTTTGCGTTTGCATCATCAGAAACTGTACGGTTTCCACCGTCGCCGCCGCGGCCGATGGCATAGTTGACAAGGTAATTTCCAGCAAAAAAATCTGTGGCAGAGGCCAAAACGACAACTGCGCCGCCAATTCCGGCAGTGGCTTTTTGTATAGTAGATATTTTATTGATATGTTTTTTCATTAAAGCTTAATGTCCTTTCAGTTAATGCGTTAATTATTGTAACAAAATCAGCTTGAAAATGCAATCGAAGGTTCTGAATAGTTACGATAAAATAAAAGAAAGGGAATTAAAATAAAAAAACGGAGGTTTATTATGAAGGTTACAAGAGCGGCAAGTATACCGCTTATTACGCATGATCCATATTTTTCAATCTGGTCATCAAGTGACAATTTATATGATACAGATACTGTTCACTGGACTGGTAAGCGCCAGCAGATTCGAGGATATCTGACTGTGGATAAAACTGTATATTGTTTTATGGGAGATAAGGAATTTCACCAAATATTACCTCAGATATCATTGGACGTGACAGCTACTGCGACAACATATACATTTGAAAACGATAAGGTGCGATTATGCTGTCGTTTTACGTCACCGCTTATTCTGAGTGATCCATTGCTTGTATCAAGGCCGTGTACATATATTGATTTTATGGTTGAGAAAAAGAATGCGGACAATGTACAGCTTGATTTTATTGTATCAGCTGATCTTGTGCGCCAAGAAAAGGACGAAGTGGCAGGCTTTGCTGGAACTTTTAAGCAGGAATTTTCCTACGCGTCTATGGGACGTATGCGTCAGCAGCCGCTTGGAAGCAGCGGTGATCATACGACAATTGACTGGGGTTATGTGTACCTTGCAGGAAATGATAAAAGCACGATTACATATGATGCAGCAAATGAAACAATTCGCTGTCAGGCAGCAAATTTAAATGGTCAGACTACACTTATCCTGGCATATGATGATCTTGCATCAATCAATTATTTCGGAGAGTGGAGAAAGGCGTACTGGACAACAAAATATAAGACAATTCTGGAAGCAATTTCAGCTGCCTTTGCAGATCAGAAAAAGGTTTGCAAGCAGGCATCAGAAATAGATTGTGAGATAGAAGCGAAGGCGAAAAAGATTGGCGGCGATGAGTATGCATTTTTATGTGTTATGAGCTATCGTCATGCTATTGCAGCGCACAAGTTGATCACAGATGAAGATCAGAATTTAATTTTTCTCTCAAAGGAAAATGATTCTAATGGCTGCATTGGAACTGTTGATGTAAGTTATCCGTCAGTGCCGTTATTTATGCTTTATAATACAGAATATGTTAAGGGAATGCTGCGTCCAATTTTTAGATTTGCAGACTGCGATGTGTGGACATATGATTTTGCACCTCATGATGTAGGACGTTATCCATATGCGTGGGGACAGGTATATGGCCGCTCAGATGAGGAAAATAAGCGTTTTCGATCAGAAAATCAATTTGTGTACCCGCCTTACTATATGTATCCGTCAGGAAGTAATGTATATGGTTTGCGTGATCAGATGCCTGTAGAGGAATGTGGAAATATGCTTATTATGACGGCAATGGTTTGCCGTATGGAGCAAAAAGCTTCCTTTGCACTGCCATATATGGAAACATTAAAAAAATGGCGTGAATACCTGATACGTTATGGTGCAGATCCGGGTGAGCAGTTGTGTACAGATGATTTTGCCGGTCATCTTTCACATAATACAAACCTTTCTGTGAAAGCGATTATGGGAATCGAAGGATATGCTCAGATAGCAGCTTTGGCAGGTGAAAAAGATGAGGCAAAGAAGTACCATAAGATAGCAGCAGATATGGCATCAGACTGGGAAAAGCGCGCAAAAGCAGACGATCATTATCAGCTTGTATTTGGAGAAGGAAAAAAAGATACCTGGAGCTTAAAATATAACCTGATTTGGGACAAGCTGTGGAAGAGCGGACTGTTTTTGGATGAGGTGTATGAAAAGGAGATTGCTTATTATAAAAAGAAAGCAAACCGATATGGAACACCGCTTGATAGCAGAGCAGCTTATACAAAGAGTGACTGGATTCTTTGGTGTGCAGCGATGGACAATACAGCAGCACTTATACAGCCGGTGGCAGCATATTTAAAGGAAACAACAACACGAGTGCCATTTTCAGACTGGTATCAGACTGATAGTGGAATGTATTGCTATTTTATTGCTCGAAGTGTTCAGGGCGGCATTTTTATGCCGATGCTGGCAGAGCAAATTAAATAAATAGAATAGGAGACAACATGGAAAAGGCAAAAGTTTATTTTACTGATTTTAGAACATCAAATGGAGTTGGACTCCCGGAAAAGCTAAAGAGATTGTGCCGTAAGGCAGGTCTTCAAACAATGGATCTTGAAAATAAGTTTGTAGCGATCAAGATGCATTTTGGTGAGCTGGGAAATATTGCATATCTGCGTCCTAATTATGCAAAGGCAGTAGCAGATCTTGTTAAGGAAGCCGGCGGAAAGCCATTTTTGACAGACTGCAATACTTTGTATCCTGGTTCTAGAAAAAATGCATTGGAGCATTTAGATTGTGCGCAGGAAAATGGCTTTAATGAAATAACAACAGGCTGTCATGTTATTATCGGAGATGGTCTTCGCGGTACAGATGATTGTATTGTTCCTGTTGAGGGCGGTGTATATTGCAAGGAAGCGTACATCGGAAGAGCTGTTATGGATGCAGACGTGTTTATTTCTTTGACACATTTTAAAGGCCATGAATCAACAGGTTTTGGAGGAGCACTGAAAAATATCGGTATGGGATGCGGAAGCCGTGCAGGAAAGATGCATCAGCACAGTCAGGGAAAGCCAGTTGTAAATGCAGATCTTTGCAGATGCTGCAAGCGCTGTGCAAAGGAATGTGGATCAGATGCGATTTTCTTTGATACAGGAAAGGCTGTGATTCATGAGGATATTTGTAAGGGATGTGGACGCTGTATCGGTGCCTGTTCATTTGATGCAATTCATAATCCAAATGATAATGCAAATGAAATTTTGGGATGCAAGATTGCAGAGTATACAAAAGCAGTTGTAGATGGTCGTCCTCATTTTCATATAAGCTTGATTTTAGATGTTTCTCCAAACTGTGACTGTCATCCAGAAAATGATGCGGCTATTCTGCCAAATATCGGTATGTTTGCATCATTTGATCCGGTAGCGTTAGATCAGGCATGTGCAGATGCATGTCTTAAGGCAGATCCAATGCCAAACTCTCAGCTGTCAGATAATCTTGCAAAACCAGATTGGCATCATCATCATGATCATTTTATGGATTCCAATCCGAATGTGCGTTGGAAGGAAACGCTGGAACATGCAGAAAAGATTGGACTTGGAACAAGAGAGTATGAATTAATTAAATTTTAAAGAAAACCGCGGTGATTTCGTTCACCGCGGTTTTTTTGAAGAAATTTAGTTTTTATAATTTAGTTCTTATCGCAGATCATGCTGTGAATCTCCTGAAGAGATTTTACATCAGAATCAGAATGCTGCTGAACATAGTGGATACCCTTTGCGGTAGCTCTTGCTGCAGCGATTGTAGTCATGTAAGGAATCTTGCCCTTGATAGCTGCCTTACGCAGGTAACTGTCATCGTGAGCGCTGTCCTTACCAACTGGTGAGTTAACGATCAGATCAATCTTTCCATTAGTGATAAGGTCTAAGATATTTGGACGGCCTTCCTGAAGCTTATTAACACGCTCTGCTGGAATGCCGGCTTCATTAATCAGTCTGCAGGTGCTTTCTGTCGCCAGAATCTTAAATCCACACTCATGGAAGAGCTTTCCAATCTCAACAACTTCATCCTTGTCCTTGCGGTTTACAGAAATCAGAACAGTTCCAGAAAGTGGGAGAGATGTCTGAGTAGCTTCCTGTGCCTTGTAGAATGCTTCTCCATAGTAGGTAGAAAGACCAAGTACCTCACCAGTAGAACGCATCTCCGGTCCGAGCAGAGGGTCAACCTCTGGGAACATGTTGAATGGGAATACAGCTTCCTTAACACCATAGTAAGGAATGCTCTGCTCCTTTAACATTGGAACTGGTGACGGACGTCCTGTCAGCTCAGAGGTAATGATATCAGTTGCAATCGGAACCATGCGGATATTACATACCTTAGAAACAAGCGGAACGGTACGAGATGCACGCGGATTTGCCTCAAGCACATAAACCTTACCGTTTTCGATTGCATACTGCATGTTCATAAGACCCTTTACATGCATTTCCTCAGCGATCTTTCTGGTGTACTCCTTAATGGTTTCAACGTTTTCAGGTGTAATGTGAACAGAAGGAATGATACATGCTGAGTCACCGGAGTGAATACCAGCAAGCTCAATATGCTCCATTACAGCTGGAACGAATGCGTGTGTACCATCACTGATTGCATCAGCCTCACACTCAAGTGCATGATTTAAGAAGCGGTCAATCAGAATCGGGCGGTCTGGTGTTACGCCAACAGCTGCCTTCATATAGCTTGTCAGGCTCTCGTCATCGTAAACAACCTCCATACCACGTCCACCAAGAACGTAGGAAGGACGAACCATAACAGGATAACCAATTCTTTTTGCAATTGCAAGAGCTTCATCTACAGTAGTAGCCATACCAGACTCTGGCATTGGAATCTCTAACTTGTCCATCATAGCACGGAACAGGTCGCGGTCCTCAGCAAGATCAATAACTTCAGGAGAGGTTCCCAGAATCTTTACACCATTTTTCTCAAGCTGTGCAGCTAAGTTTAATGGAGTCTGTCCACCGAACTGAGCGATAACGCCAACCGGCTTTTCCTTCTTGTATATGCTTAATACATCTTCAAGTGTTAATGGCTCAAAGTACAGCTTATCAGATGTATCGTAGTCTGTAGAAACGGTTTCTGGATTACAGTTTACAATAATAGTTTCAAATCCAAGCTTCTTTAAAGCAAGAGATGCATGAACGCAGCAATAATCGAACTCAATACCCTGACCAATACGGTTTGGACCACCGCCAAGAATCATAATCTTTGGCTTATCGCTATTTACTGGGTTCTTATCTGGTGCATTATAGGTAGAGTAGTAGTATGCGCTGTCCTTTGTACCGCTTACATGAATACCTTCCCAAGCTTCTTCAACGCCAAGCTCGATGCGGCGATTGCGAACATCATCTTCAGATACAGCAAGAAGCTGGCTTAAATATTTATCTGAGAAACCATTCTTCTTTGCAGAGATAAGCTGTGCATCAGATGGAAGCGCACCCTTGCATGCAAGCAGTGCTTCTTCTTCATCAACAAGCTCTTTCATCTGCTCGATGAAATACTTCTTTACCTTTGTAATCTCAAAGATTTCATCAACAGTGGCACCCTTTCTAAGTGCTTCATACATGATGAAATGACGTTCACTTGATGGTGTAATTAAGAGCTTTAACAGATCTTCCTTTGTCTTTGCATTGAAGTCCTTTGCAAAGCCAAGACCATAGCGGCCAATCTCAAGGCTTCGGATTGCCTTCTGGAAAGCTTCTTTGTAAGTCTTTCCGATACTCATAACTTCACCAACAGCGCGCATCTGTGTGCCAAGCTTATCCTGAACACCCTTAAACTTCTCAAATGCCCAGCGAGCAAACTTGATAACAACGTAGTCACCGTCTGGAACATATTTATCAAGAGTGCCATACTTTCCACATTCAATATCCTTTAAGGTCAGTCCGGCTGCCAGCATAGCAGAAACAAGAGCAATCGGGAAACCAGTTGCCTTAGATGCAAGAGCGGAAGAACGAGAAGTTCTTGGATTGATCTCAATGACAACGATACGATCACTAACAGGGTCATGAGCGAACTGCACGTTTGTACCACCAATTACACGTACGGAGTCAACGATGCGGTAAGCCTGCTCCTGAAGACGCGCCTGAAGCTCCTTGGAAATGGTAAGCATTGGAGCAGCACAGAAGGAATCACCTGTATGAACACCAAGAGGGTCAATATTTTCAATGAAACATACAGTGATCATGTTTCCTTCTTCATCACGAACAACCTCTAACTCAAGCTCTTCCCAACCAAGAATGGACTCCTCAACAAGAACCTGGCCTACAAGACTGGCCTGAAGACCTCTTGCACAAACGGTCTTTAACTCTTCCTTGTTGTATACAAGACCACCGCCGGCACCTCCCATTGTGTAGGCAGGACGAAGAACAACTGGATAGCCAAGCTTATCAGCAATTGCGAGTGCCTCATCAACTGAATAGGAAACTTCACTGCGTGCCATTTCAATGCCGATCTCATTCATTGATTTTTTAAATTCAATACGATCCTCACCACGTTCAATAGCATCAATCTGAACACCGATTACCTGAACGTGATATTTGTCCAGAATGCCCTCTTTTGCAAGTTCTGAACAAAGATTCAAACCAGACTGACCGCCAAGATTTGGAAGAAGTGCGTCCGGACGCTCTTTTGCGATAATCTGTTCAAGACGATGTACATTGAGCGGTTCAATGTAGGTAACATCGGCAATTTCCGGGTCTGTCATGATGGTTGCCGGGTTGGAGTTAACCAGGACAATTTCATAACCTAACTTGCGAAGAGCCTTACAAGCCTGTGTTCCGGAATAGTCAAATTCGCAGGCCTGACCAATAATAATTGGGCCAGATCCGATAATCAAAACTTTGTTGATGTCTGTTCTCTTTGACATGATATTCTCCTTTAGTCGTTTTTTGTAGATCAAAGCGGGATAAGAGACTTCCTTAACCTTTCTTATTATAAAGGAAAATTCAAAAATATGATAGAGGGAAATTCAAAAAAATAAAAGTTTTTCAAAAAAATAAAAGTTTTTTGTGGATATTTATCATAGAATGAGAAAAAGAAATCGCATTGCATAGTGGTTTGAAAAATGGTATACTGACACTATTCGAAACTAAATGATTTGAGAGGAAAATGAGATCAGTATGAAAATCGTAGTATTAGATGGTTATACCGAAAATCCAGGAGATCTAAGCTGGGATGGTTTCAGAGAGCTTGGCGATGTCACTGTATATGATAGAACACCAAAAGAACTTGTCTGTGAGCACATCGCGGCGCAATGGAACTTGTTCGAAATCTTCATCACTATTTTAGCATGCATGCGCAGACAGTTGCGGCATCAGTGAAGGCAGGTGTGGATGCGATGTCTGATCCAGTTCCAGTAGTAGAAGAAGCGACAAGACAGGCAGTTTGTCTGGCACAAAAGGCAGACACGGTGATTCTTGCATTAGGATGTCATCCAATGGTCTGTGCCAAGGAAGAGATCGACCGCACAACACTTGCTGAAAAAATCAGCAAAGCAAGTCCAAATGCAGTCTGCGTTTTGTTTTTCAATTATCCGTATACAATCCACACGATCCAGAATCGTTTGCCAGCGATTTTGTGGGATGCAACTGGAAGTCAGGATATGGGAACGGCAATGGCAAAGACACTGTATGGTCAAAATGCGCCGGCAGGAAGACTAAATATGACTTGGTACAATTCGGATGACGACTTGCCAGATATCGATGATTACGATATCATTCGTCACAGACGGATCTACCGTTATTTTGACAAAGAAGTATTGTATCCGTTTGGTTATGGATTAACCTATACCGAATTTGCCCATTCGAACCTGTCTGTTCAAATGGCGGACCCTTGCCATATTGAAATTTCATTTGATGTCAAGAATATTGGAGAATGTGTGAGCGATGAGGTAGCTCAGATTTATGCATCTGCACCAAAATCTCGTGTGCCAAAGCCACGCCGTCAGCTTCTTGCATTTGAAAGACTATATGATATTTTGCCACAGGAAATGCGCCATGTCACAAAGCGGGTCAATGCAAGATTTTGCGAAACCTATGACAATATGGAAGAAAGACACGACTAATTAGAAAAACACATAGATACTCACGAATTGCTCTTATCTATGTACTGATAACGAAGCGATTCTAAAATAAGATAAAAAAGAGGGAAAAACAATGAAACCAACAACAAAAGAGCCAAAGAAAACAATAAGTGGAGAACTAGCACTGTTAGTGGCAGTTATGATTAACAGCTTTGGTGTTGTTTTAATGCTGTATTCAAAGGCCGGCATTTCTGCAATATCAAGTGTTCCATATGCATTTTCATTGGCATGGCCAAAGCTTTCGTTAGGAACCTGGACCTATCTGTTTCAGGCAACACTGATTATCAGCTTAATGATTATGCGAAAAAAATTTGTGTTAAACTATCTGTTTAGCTTTGCAGTAGGCTTTGTGTTCAGTGAGTTTTTGGATCTTCATGAACTTTGGATTGGTATTTTACCAACCGGACTGGCATGGCAGGTTCTCTATTTCGTAATCAGCTACCTGCTACTCTGCATTGGAATTGCCATTTCCAACCGTTGTGGCCTTCCAATTGTGCCGACTGATTTGTTTCCACGTGAGCTTGCACAGATTACAAAAATAAGCTATCCGAAAATCAAAATTGGATTTGATGTGATTTGCCTTGTCATTACCGCTTGCTTGACAGCAGTATTTCTTGGACATTTAGAGGGTCTTGGAATTGGAACTATTTTGGCAGCCTTTACAATGGGAAAAGGAGTGGGAATTGCTGGTGACTTACTAGACAAGAAAGTATCGTTTCATCCAGTGCTTCCGGGAATGCTATCTGGGCTCATTGTTAAGAAAATTGTCTGAGCAATTGTAAGTGTTATTGTGGTTGATTGAAATAAACAATATAAAATTGATTTTGAAGTCGAGGTACATAGCAATATGCACCTCGGCTTTTTTATCGTTTTCTTTTGAATGGATTTTATGAAAAGAACTTGACATTGATGGAACTGTACTGGTCAATCTTTTTTGTAACACTTTGTTCGATAAATACCTACTTGTAACGAGCCTCCATTGGTGTTAAATAATTATTGTGTGAATGAGGGCGAA